>OBCO01000378.1_pt1 | contig 37699 bp, 36 predicted proteins | sample 1495971 | NCBI WGS metagenome assembly OBCO01 (sample SAMN04168690, study PRJEB22393) | synthetic metagenome | isolation source: purchased from BEI Resources HM-276D | reverse complement strand
TCGTCAGCTCGTGTCGTGAGATGTTGGGTTAAGTCCCGCAACGAGCGCAACCCTTGCCTTTAGTTGTCAGCATTCAGTTGGACACTCTAGAGGGACTGCCTATGAAAGTAGGAGGAAGGCGGGGATGACGTCTAGTCAGCATGGTCCTTACGTCCTGGGCGACACACGTGCTACAATGGGTAGGACAACGCGCAGCAAACCCGCGAGGGTAAGCGAATCGCTAAAACCTATCCCCAGTTCAGATCGGAGTCTGCAACTCGACTCCGTGAAGTTGGAATCGCTAGTAATCGCGGGTCAGCATACCGCGGTGAATACGTTCCCGGGCCTTGTACACACCGCCCGTCACACCATGGGAGTAGATTGCAGTTGAAACCGCCGGGAGCTTTGCGGCAGGCGTCTAGACTGTGGTTTATGACTGGGGTGAAGTCGTAACAAGGTAACTGTACCGGAAGGTGCGGTTGGATCACCTCCTTTCTATCGGTCACGTTGAACTTGCATCAGTTGCGTCTACAAGCTGCTTCTATCCAAACGGATAGAAGCAGCTTTTTTATTGTCTTATGTAGAACGGGCGACCTCTCTTAGAGAAAGACTGCCCGTTGTGTTTATTTCAGCCGTCCAGCCCGATGCCAAAACCCTGGTCCAGCACTTCCTCGTTGTAGGTGCGGAAGGCGAGCATTGTCTGGGTCCGCATGATGCCGTCGATCTTGCGGAGGTGACCGGTCACCACGTCGTCAAGGCGGTCATACTCGGCGAGCTTGACGATGGCAACGATGTCCCATTCACCTGTGACTGAATACACTTCACGCACGCTGGGCACGGCAGCGAGGGCCTCGGCGGTTTCCTGAATGCGGTGGCGCTCGGCCTGAACCATCACGATTGCTGTCACCATGCCCGACATGGTACGCGCTGGAGACGTGCGGCGGCTTATGCTCAGTAAAATTAGCTTACTCAGGCTGCCTTTTCGCCGCTGCCGGTTTGATTCTGCGGGCCTGAGCCTTCAGACTGTGGCTTATGCATTGCTGGGAGGACGAGTGAGCTGTTTGTCCTCTCTAGCCAAGCTGAACACCATGGAGAGCTGAGGCCCGGGGCCCTGATATTCCCGCAAGTGTGTGCTGCGACAACGTGCCCCGCCCATCTCATCCGTCCTGGAGGACCGCCCGCGTGAACCCGACCCGTTACATTCTGACCCGCTCCTGCATCGAAGAGGGGAGCATGCGCCTGCTCAAATTCAACGAGGCTTCCTTTCCCGAAAGTGGTCCCGTGCAGTTCGTGGACGACCGCGGCAAGGAGTATCCGGCGGTGGTGGACCGGACGCAGATGCAGGTGCTGGGCCTGGGCGAGCTGTACCACGACCACAATCTGGGCGTCAACGACGTGCTGACGGTCACGCCGACGGAGCCGGGCCGCTACGAGGTCGAAACGGTCGTCAAACCCTACAGCACCCCCCGTGCCCGGCAAACGGGTCGCCAGAAGCCGTCGGGCTCGGGCCGCACCGAAACGCCGACGCGGCGGGAGGAAGGCCGTTCTGAGGCGTCACGCCAGGGTGCGGCGTCGCCCTCGGTGCGGGAAGTGCGCGGGCAGCCAGCGGGGTCACTGACGGGTCGCCGCACGGCGCCGAGTGGGGGCCGCAACCTCTCGGGTCTGGGAGAAGAGCGCCGCCCGGCCACGGGTGAAGAAGGCGAACCCCGTCCCTCTGGCCTGAAACCCATTGCTCCGGCCTTCACGCCTCAGGTGCCGCAGCCCGGGCGCCAGGAACTGACACTGCCGGCCTCGCTTGCCAGCTTCGGCACCCGCAGCCGGGAGGCGGAACCTGTCGCAGCCCCGGGCGCGGCGGAGAGCGGACCCAGTGACGTTCCGGCAGCACTCAGCCCGGTTCCTTCCGGACCGGTGCCCGCGGTCCAGGAAGTCGTGTCCGACCCTGCTCCCGCGCCGCGTGCTCAGCTGGGCGCCCTGGAAGATCAGATCGTGGAGTTTGCCCGGCTGAGCGGCTACCGCCTCACGCTGCTGGGGCGCGGGCTGGTGCGGCTGACGGCGGACCTCGGCCCGGCTTACGGCTACACGGTGCTGCTCGCCACCGACCGGGAGGCCCTCAGTTCGCCCGAGTGGGACAGTGGCGACGACCACCGCGCCCTAATTACGACTGAGGAGGACCGCGCGCCCGGCGTGCCGCGCCTGACGCGGGAGGCGCTGGTCTCCCTCATTGAACACGCGCGCCTCGCTCCGCTGGGGGCACTCGACCTGCGTGGGTACTGGCGGGCGGGGGACGTGGACCTCGACAGCGCGGCGAGCGTGGCGGAACTCGTCAGCGCCCACCTTGCGCAGCGCGGCACCTTTACCTATGTCCTGCTCACGCTGAGCCAGCAGCCGGCCCAGAGCCTCGTCAACGTGAGCGAACTCGCTCAGCGCCTCGGCAACGGCGTGAGCACGGACGACATGAACGCCATTCTGGACACACTGGCCCGGCCTCCCTTCCTGGCAGTGACGCCGCTGCCGAACGGCCAGTTCCTGCTGCGGAGCACCGTCACCGACCTGCTGGCCGACCTCGCCGACTATGCCCAGGGCGTGCGCCGACGCCTGCGTGCGCCGGGGGGCGGAACCGAAGGGCCGCGCGGCTGAGCGGTCATTACTCAGCGGGCGTGAAAGCTCGGGCCTGACCGGCTCGCCTTCGCGCCCGCTGGTTTTTGCGTTCCAGGCGCCCTTTGCTCCGTTCCATTTTGCCTACACTGCCCGCGATGACGTTGCCCGTGTCTGCCTCTGGTCCGGCTCCTTTTTCCCCGGAAGTGGGGGCACTCCGGCGTGACCTGCTCGGCTGGTTTGACCGGGCGGGGCGCGACCTGCCCTGGCGGCTGGGAGATGAGGGCCGGCGCGACCCTTACCGGGTGTGGGTGGCCGAGATTTTGCTGCAACAGACGCAGGTGGCGCGGGGGCTGGGGTACTACGAGCGCTTTCTGGAGGCTTTTCCGACGGTGCAGGCCCTCGCCGCCGCGCCGCAGGACGCCGTGCTCAAGGCCTGGGAAGGTTGTGGCTACTACGCGCGTGCCCGCAACCTGCACCGGGCAGCGGCCATCATCGACGAGCAGGGGTTTCCGCAAGACTACGCCGGGTGGCTGGCGTTGCCCGGCGTGGGCCCGTACACGGCGGCGGCGGTGAGCAGCCTCGCGCTGGGCGAGCCGCGAGCGGTGAACGACGGCAACGTGCGGCGGGTGCTGTCGCGGCTGCGGGCAGAGGCTCACCCGTCCGACAAATGGGTGCAGGAACAGGCTGACCGTTTGCTGGACCCCGCTCGACCCGGTGCCTGGAACGAGGCCGTGATGGACCTGGGGGCGACCATTTGCGTGCCCAAGTCGCCGGCGTGTGACCGCTGCCCGGTCAGCGCCCACTGTGCGGCGTACCAACTGGGTCAGCCCGGTGACTTTCCTGCGCCCAAGGCCCGGCCCCAGGCGCGCGAGGTGCGGGCGGTGGCCCTCCTGATCGGGGACGCCGAGTACGCCGTGCTGGAAAAGCGGGAGGGCTCGCTGCTGGGCGGGTTGTTCGGTTTGCCGCTGGAAGAAATCGGGGCGCGGGAGACGGCAGCGGATGCTCTGGCCCGTCTGCAAGCTCGCCTGGGCGCCGAGGTGAAAGAGTGTCTTGGCACTGTGCAGCACGGCATGACGCACCGCCGCCTGTCGGTGGAGGTCTACCGCGCCGAGGCGGACCGGCCCCGGCAGCCGGTCCGGGGCGCGGCCCTCTCGCGGCTGGACCACAAGGCGCTGGATGTGTGGCGGCAGCGGCAGGCGGGGCTGTTCGGTGCGGCGCTGGACAGTTCCCCGCTGGGCGAGGCGTGAGCAGTATTTGATATGCAATTCGCATTTCTCTGCTAGCCTGCGGCGATGCTCGGGGTGGAGGGACTGACAGTGCGCTACGGCTCGCAGGTGGCCCTTGAGAACGCCACCCTGCGGTTCGAGGCCGGGCAGTTCACTGCCGTGATCGGCCCCAACGGCGCGGGCAAAAGCACCCTTCTGCGCGCCCTGGCGGGGCTGCTGACCGACTATGAGGGCCGGGTGACCTTCGACCCCGGCCACAGCCCCCGCACCTGCCTGTCCTACGTGCCGCAGCAGCAGACGCTGGACTGGGGCTTTCCCGTCACGGTCTGGGACACGGCGATGATGGGCCGCACCGGGCGGCTCGGCTGGCTGCGCTGGCCGGGGCCCCGTGACCGGCAGATCGTGGAGGACGCGCTACGCGAAACCGGCGTGTACGACCTGCGGAGCCGTCACATCGGCGCGCTCTCGGGGGGCCAGCGTCAGCGGGTGCTGCTTGCCCGAATGCTGGCGCGGCAAGGGCACCTGCTGCTGCTCGACGAACCGCTGACTGGGGTGGACGTGACCACGCAGGAACAGCTCATGGCCTTGTTGCGGAGACAGGCCGACCAGGGCCGCGCCGTGGTGATGGTGACGCACGACCTCGAACAGGCCCGGCGCTGGTGTGACCGGATTGTCCTCATCAACCGCCGGGTGATTGCCGACGGCACGCCGGACGCGGTGTACACGCCGCAGAACGTGGAGGCGACCTTCACGGGCGGCGGGCCGGGCGCGGCGGGGGCCCCCTGAACATGCACTGGCTGACCGACCCGCTGCAATTCGATTTCTTTGTCCGGGCGCTGCTCGCGGTGAGCCTCGTGAGCATCCTGTGCGCGCTGATCGGCGCCTGGGTGGTGCTGCGCGGGCTGAGTTACATCGGGGACGCGATGAGCCACGCGGTGCTGCCGGGCATCGTCTCTGCCTTTCTCCTCAAGGGCAACCTGCTGCTCGGCGCGGCGATTGCGGCGGTGCTCACGGCGCTGGGCATCGGCTGGATCGGACGTCGCAGTGGGCTGAAACAGGACAGCGCCATCGGCATCGTCTTCGTGGGGATGTTCGCGCTGGGCATCGTGCTGCTGTCGCGGGCCCCCACCTTCACGTCCGACCTCAGCAATTTCCTGATCGGCAACCCGCTGGGCGTGACCCCCGCCGACCTGTGGGGCGCCCTGGCGGTCACGCTGGGGGTAGGCGGGCTGCTCACGGCGATTCAGAAGGAGCTGCTGCTCGCTTCCTTCGACCCCACCGAGGCGCGGACGGTGGGGCTGCCGGTCACGCGGCTGAACAACCTGCTGCTGGTGCTGATCGGGCTGGTGGTGGTGCTGACGGTGCAGCTCGTGGGGACCACCCTCAGCGTCAGCCTGCTGATCACGTCCAGCGCCGCCGCCCGCCTGCTCTCGCGGAGCCTGCGGACCATGATGCTGCTCGCCGCCGCTCTGGGCATCCTCGGCGGGGTCAGTGGGCTGTATGCCAGTTATTACCTCGACACCGCGCCGGGGGCGACCATCGTGCTGGTGAACACGGCTATTTTTCTGCTGGCGCTCGCGTTTCGGCGGAAGTAGGGGCGCTTCCCTAGCCCTCCACGGCCAGCAAGCGCAGTTCGCCCGTGTCCGCCTCGCCCTCAATCGTCAGGACTTCGAGGCGGCAGGGGAGGTCGTCGCGGCCACACTCTCGCGTCAGGTACTCGAGCGCGGCGCGGTGCATCAGGGCCAGCTTGCGCGGGGTCACGCTGTCGAGCGCACTGCCGTAGCGGGCCTGCCGCCGCTGCCGGACCTCGGTGAAGACCAGGGTGCCGCCCGGCTCGCGGCTCACGAGGTCGATCTCGCCGCCCGGAATGCGGTAGTTGCGCCGCACGATTTCGCGCCCGAGGCTTTCGAGATGCGCGGCGGCGCGGGCCTCGGCGGCGGCGCCCTGGTGGATTCCCCTGGGACGGGACGTGGGCACGCTCAGGCGTCGGGGCCGTGCCCGAGGTCGGCCAGCAGTTCGCGGTAAAAGCGTCCGGCGTCGCGGCGCACCTCGTCCAGAGTGGCGTCCTCGCGGGCAAATTCCATCGCGGCTTCCACCGCCTCAGCGAGCACCTGCGCGTAGATCGGCCAGGGTTCGCTCTGCTGGGCGATGGGGGTCGCCGGGGCTGCGGGCACAGGAGGCGCGTCCGAGCCATCGAGTTCACGCAGGGCGAGTTCGGCGGCGAGGCGTTCGGCGTCCTTTTTGGTGCGGCCCTCGGCGGTGGCAATGACCTGTCCGCTCGACCAGACCTTGACGTGGAAGGTGCGTTCGTGGGCGGGGCCGTGGGCTTCGGCTTCGAAGGTGGGGGTTCCCAGTCCCAGGGACACGAGGCGGGCAATCAGGTCGCCTTTGGCATTCATGGGGTAGAGGGTACGGGATTGGGGCGGGGGTGGAGGGGTGAGAACTTCGGCTTTAGCTTTTTGCCCCGCCCCCAAACCCCCTACCCCAGAGGGGCAGGGGGCTTAACGCTGGCGCTATGCACCTTGCGGTGATGGCGCGTGCAGGTCAGTGTTCCTCAAGTGCGTGGGGTGGTCTGGATGCTCGTGATTTCTACAGACGCGAGGCCCGCGCACTTCGTGCACGACGGCCCTGGCGTTCTGCGTTTCTCCGTTGGACGTGGAGCAGCGAAAAGAAGGCCACAGCAGAAGCATGTTTCTGTCTCTCGTCTCCTCCCCCTGCCCACTACACTTTCCCCATGACGCAGACTGCCGCGCCGCCCCCCCTTCCCGATCTCCCGCCGCAGCGCCGGGTGGTGCTGGGGTTGCAGCATTCCATCGCCATGTTCGGGTCCACGGTGCTGGTGCCGATTCTGGTGGGGTTGTCGCCCTCGGTGGCGCTGTTCGGGGCCGGGGTCGCCACGCTGATTTTTCACCTGCTCACGCGCGGGCAGGTGCCGATTTTCCTGGGGAGTTCGTTCGCCTTTATCGCGCCGACGGCGCTGGTCATCAAGGAGATGGGCCCGGCAGCGGCGGCGGGGGGCCTCATTGCGGCGGGGCTGATGTATGTCCTGTTTTCGGGGCTGGTCAAACTGTTCGGCACCGAGCGGCTGCTGCGGGTGTTTCCGCCGGTGGTGACGGGGCCGGTGATTATCGTGATCGGACTGGGGCTGAGCAGCGTGGCGGTGGATCAGGCGAAAACGAACTGGGGGCTGGCGTTGGTCACGCTGCTCGCGGCCATCATCGCCAGCATCTACGGGCGCGGGCTGTTCCGGATGATTCCCATCCTGATCGGCGTGGTGACGGGCTACCTCGTGGCGCTGGCAACCGGACAGGTGGGCGCCAAAGCGCTGGCCGACATCGCCGCCGCGCCGCTGCTGGGGCTGCCGCCGTTTCACGGTCCGGCGCTCGACTGGCGGGCGGTCGCCATCATCGCGCCGGTCGCCATCGTGACCTTCATCGAGCACGTGGGCGACGTGGTGGTCAACGGGCGGGTCGTCGGCAAGAACTTTCTGGCGAATCCGGGGCTCTCGCGCACCCTGCTCGCCGACGGCATCGCCAACATGAGCAGCGCGGTGATGGGTGGGCCCGCCGCGACCACCTACGCCGAGAACACCGGGGTGCTCGCGCTGACCCGTGTGTACGACCCCCGCGTGATTCAGATCGGCGCAGTGTTCGCCATTCTCTTCGGCTGCTCGCCCAAGCTGGCCGCCGTTTTGCAGGGGCTGCCGCAAGGCGTCCTCGGCGGCGTGTCCATCCTGCTGTTCGGCATGATCGCCTCGGTCGGCATCCGCACGCTGGCCGAGGCGCAGGTGGACTTCGCCCACAGCCGCAACCTGATTATTGTCAGCCTGATTCTGGTGCTGGGCCTCGGCGGGGCGAGCTTTCCGCTGAACGTGGCGGGCACCAAACTCGAACTGCACGGGATGGCGCTCGCAGCGCTCGTCGGCATCGTGGCGAACCTGCTGCTGCCGCGCCAGAGGCCGGAAATCAGCGGAAAAGCGGATGGTATGGGACCGGGCGTGGGCTGAAGCCCCGACATTTCCAGGCAGCAAAAAGCAGCGCTCGTGTCAGGGCGCCGCTTTGCTATTGCTGCTTTGTCCTTAGCCTGCTTGCGGCTCCAACTCGACCTTGATCCAGCCCGGCTGCCGCTTGTCGAAGGCTTCGAAAGCCTCAATCGCGCTGCCGAGGTGCTCGTGCTCGGTCAGGACGCGGGCCGGGTCCACCACGCCCGCCGCGACGAGGTCCACCAGACCCGGAATGATGGCGCGGTGGTTGCAGTTGCCCATGCGGATGGTGAGGTTCTTATTCATGGCCTTGCCGATGGGGTAGGTGGTCATCTGGGGTGAGTACACGCCGATGATGCCGATCTGACCGGCCTTCTTGGTCATCTCGATGGCCCACTCGCTGGCCTGCGAAGGCGCGTCGCCGGGGGTCCACTGGCCGTCTTTTTCCGGCTTGGCATCTGGGGCGACTTCCTGCACTTCCTGCTCGAACTTCTGCTCTTTTTCGGCGTCGGGCTTGGCGGGGCCAGCGTGCGCGTGCTGGGCGTCCACCCCCACCGCGTCAATCACGCAGTCGGCGAGCAGGCCACCCGTCAGCTTCTTGACCGCTTCCACCGGGTCTTCCTTCTCGAAGTTGATGACCTCGGCGCCGTTCTTACGGGCCATGTCCAGGCGGTCATCCAGCCGATCCACCGCGATGACGCGGGTCGCGCCGAGCAGCTTGGCGCTGATGATCGAGAACTGGCCCACCGGCCCGCAGCCCAGCACCACGACCACGCTGCCGGTCTTGACGCCCGCAATTTCGGCGCCGAAGTAGGCCGTCGGGAAGATGTCGGAAATCATGATGGCTTGGTCGTCGGACACGTTGTCGGGCAGCTTGACGAGGCTGGAGTTGGCGTACACCACGCGCACCTTCTCGGCCTGCATCCCGTTGAGCGGGCCGCTGCTCTTGGGGCCGCCGTAAAACGCGGTGCCCGCCGAAGGGCCGTTGGGGTTGGCGTTGTCGCACTGCGAGGTGTTGCCCTCGCGGCAGGGGGGGCAGTACCCGCACGACGCCGAGGAAGGAATGACCACCCGGTCGCCGGGCACGAAGTTGCGGACCTCGGGGCCGACCGCCTCCACGATGCCCACGCCCTCGTGGCCCAGAATCGTGCCGGGCACCATGTCGCTCATCGTCCCGCGAATGAAATGCAGGTCGGTGCCGCAAATCGCGCTGGCGGTGAGCCGCACGATGGCGTCAGTGGGGGCCTCGATCTTGGGTTCGGGAACGTCGTCCAGGCGAATGTCGCCGATGCCGTGCCATACGACTGCTTTCGTGCTGCCTCCTGCGCCGCCGGGGGAGAGGGAATGAAGAAACACTTTCGGCGGCCAGCCTCCGCATTTTCGTTCGCCCACGTGGCGCGCCGCAGTCGAGGAGGTTTAACTGCCCTTGGGTCTTGTCCGGAACGTGGGGAGGCGTCTGAACCGCTATTCTGGGTGGATGAAGCGCCTGTCCGCCGCCTTACTGCTTGTCCTGGCTTCCATCTCCTGTTCTGCGGGAGCGGCCTCGGTGGCAGAGGTGAAAAAAAAGGGCACGTTGGTCCTGGGAACAGACCCCACCTTCGCCCCCTTCGAGTTCAAGGGATCAGACGGCCAGGTCCAGGGCTTCGACATCGACATCGCCCGCGCTGTGGCCCATGACCTCGGCGTGCGGCTGGAGATTCGGCCTGTCGGGTTTGGAGCGTTGATGCCGCAGGCGGTCACGTCGGGCCGGGTGGACGTGGCCATGAGCGGCATCACCATTACGCCTGAGCGCGCCACAGTGGTGACGTTCAGCCAGCCCTACTACCGCAGCGCTCAGGTGTTTATTGTCCGGAGCGGTAACCCGGGCAAGTTCACCTGGCCCGCCGACGTGAAGGGCAAGACGGTGGGCGTACAGGCGAACACGACTGGGCAATACGCCGCCGAGCAGACCCTTAAACCCAGGGGAGCCACTATCAAGGTCTATGACGACTTTGCTGCGGGGCTGGCAGATGTGCGTTCAGGCCGCATCGCTGCGCTAATTGGGGACGCGCCCACCGTGAACGACCTGAAAAAGCGCCTGCCAGGACAGTTCGACAAGGCCGGAGCCGTGCTGGTCGCTGAGGACTACGGCATGGTCTTTAGGAAGGGCAGCGACCTCGCCGCCGCCGCCAACCGAACGCTCGCCCGCCTGAAGAGGAGCGGTGAGTACCAGAAGCTGCTCAACAAATGGATTGTCCAGAAGTAAGCCCGGCGGCATGACTGATCTGCTGACTGGCTTCCAGACGGCCCTCTCCGGCGACTACCCCCAGCTGCTGCTCTCGGGGTTGGGTGTCACGTTGGCGGTCAGCCTGTGTGCACTGGTCGTCTCAGTGGTGGTCGGTACTGCGTTGGGGCTGGTGCGGGTTTACCGGGTGCCGCTGCTCGGCCCAATAGGAAACATTTATGTCGAGGTGGTGCGCGGCATTCCGCTCATCGTGCTGCTGAGCGTCATCTACTTCGGGCTGCCCACGCTCGGCCTCACGCTCGCGGGCTTCCCGGCGGCGGTGCTGGCGCTGGGACTGTACAGCGCGGCCTACACGTCTGAAATTGTGCGCGGCGGGCTGGGAAGTGTGCCTGCGGGACAAATTGAGGCGGCCCGTAGCCTGGGCCTCTCGCGGGGGCAAGCGCTGCGCTTCGTGGTACTGCCGCAGGCGTGGCGGGTGGCGCTGCCCGCGCTCGGCAACGAGTTCGTGAGCCTGATTCTGGGCAGCAGCCTGGCGAGCGCCGTCACCTTGCAGGAGCTGTTCAGCCAGGGGCGTTACATCACCAACGCCACTTACCGTCAGTTCGAGGTCTACGCCGTGCTGGCCGTCATCTACTTTGTGCTGACCTTCACGCTGACCCGCGCGGTAAGGGCACTCGAACACCGCCTGAGCCGGGGCCAAAGCCTGCCGGAGCGGCGAGTGATTTAGGACAAAGCCCCCTCTGCCCGCTTTCTGCACGCTGCGCCCCTGGGTGTTCAGCTATGCCTCTGAGGCGATTGGGGCCCATTCAAGCAGCAGAGTGGCCCCTGCTTAGCAGCGCTGGGAGGCGGAGAGCACGGCAGCCAGAAAGCAAAGCGCTAATACCACCGCTGTCGGCCCGGTCATGCCCCACACCAGCGCCACCACCAGAAAGATGAGGGCAATCAGTGCGGCGGGAAGCCACTTCGCCCCCCGCCCCATGCTCAGCGCCGCCCTTTCCGCCGTGCCTTCTGCCCCGGCACCGTCGCCTGCTTGAACTCCTTGCCCTGGAGCTTGGCTTCGATGGCGCGAATCTGGTCGCGCAGACTGGCGGCCTTCTCGAAGTCCATCGCCTCGGACGCCTGCCACATGTCGAGTTCGAGGTCGGTGAGCTGCGCGGTCAGGCTGTCGCGGTCGCCCGAGACGTTCTCACTGCTGATTTCGCCTTCCAGTTCCTCACCGCGAATCACGTCGCGCACGCCCTTGATGACGGTGCGCGGGGTGATGCCGTGCTCCTCGTTGTAGGCCAGCTGCTTTTCGCGGCGGCGGGCGGTTTCGTCCATCGCAAAGCGCATGGCGGGTGTCACCACGTCGGCGTACAAGATCACCTCGCCGTTCACGTTGCGGGCGGCGCGGCCAATGGTCTGGATGAGGGCGCGGTCCGAACGCAGGAAACCCGGCTTGTCGGCGTCCAGAATGGCGACCAGCGAGACTTCGGGAAGGTCGAGCCCCTCACGCAGCAGGTTGATGCCCACCAGTACGTCGTAATGCCCCAGGCGCAGGTCGCGGATAATCACCTGACGTTCCACCGAGTCGATGTCCGAGTGCAGATACCGCGCCTTGACGCCCTTTTCCAGCAGGTACTCGGTCAGGTCTTCGGACATCCGCTTGGTGAGGGTGGTGACCAGCGTGCGCTCGCCCGCCGCCGTCCGCTCGCGCACCCGCCCCAGCAGGTCTTCGATTTGCCCCTGAATGGGCCGGATGGTCACCTCGGGGTCCACCAGCCCGGTCGGGCGAATAATCTGGTCGGCCACGCTGTCGCTGACCTGGTTCTCGAAGGGGCCGGGGGTGGCCGACACGAACACCGTTTGCCCGGTCTTGCTCAGGAACTCCTCGAAGTTCAGTGGGCGGTTGTCCATCGCCGAGGGCAGCCGGAAGCCGTAGTCCACCAGCGTCTGCTTGCGCGCGCGGTCGCCGTTCGCCATCCCGCCGATTTGCGGCACGGTGACATGCGACTCGTCGATGAAGGTGATGAAGTCGTCGGGAAAGTAGTCGAGCATGGTGTAGGGTGTGGCGCCCGGCGCGCGGCCATCGATGTGGCGCGAGTAGTTCTCGATGCCCGAGCAGTAGCCCAGCACCTTGAGCATCTCCAGGTCGTAGAGGGTGCGCTCCTTGAGCCGCTGCGCCTCGAGCAACTTGCCCACCGAGTGAAAATATTCCAGCCGCTCGTCGAGTTCCTGCTGAATGCTCCCGATGGCGCGCTCGATGTTGCCCGCGCTGCTCACGTAGTGCTTGGCGGGGTAGACCACCGTGGCGTCGAGGTCGCCCAGCCGCTCGCCGGTCAGCGGATGCACCACGCTGATGCGCTCCACGTCGTCACCCCACAGTTCGATGCGGAGCGGCTGCTCGTCGTAGGCGGGCCACACCGTCACCGTCTCGCCCTTGACCGAGAAGCGCCCCGGCATCAGCTCGATGTCGTTGCGCTCGTACTGCATGTTGACCAGCCGCCCGAGCAGCTCGTCGCGCGGCATCACGCCGCCCTTTTTCACAATGGCGTTGAGCGCGGTGTATTCCTTGGGGTCGCCCAGGCCGTAGATGCACGACACCGACGCCACCACGATGGTGTCGCGCCGGGTAAGCAAGCTGCGGGTGGTGGAGTGGCGCAATCTCTCGATTTCCTGGTTGACGCTGGCGTCTTTCTCGATGAAGAGGTCTTTGCCGGGCACGTATGCTTCGGGTTGGTAGTAGTCGTAGTAGGAGATGAAAAACTCGACGGCGGCGTCGGGGAAGAACTCGCGGAACTCGGAGGCGAGCTGCGCGGTCAGAATCTTGTTGGGCGCCATGATCAGGGCGGGGCGCTGCACTTCCTCGATGACTTTCGCCATGGAGTAGGTCTTGCCGGTGCCCGTCGCGCCCAGCAGGGTCTGATACCTCAGCCCACTTTCCAGTCCGTCCACCAGGGACGCGATGGCGGTGGGCTGGTCGCCGGACGGTTTGAATTCGGAGCGGACTTTGAGCATGACAACCTCCAGGGTGCGGCGGCAACGGTGGGCAAGGCAAACACAGGGCAAAGGTTCAAACAGAGTCTGAACGTCTGCCAACAGTTTACGCCCACAGCGTAAGGAGGAAGGTAAGCGGAATGGCGGATGGAGCCGCGTTACCCCGGCCTGCGCGCCACGACCACCAGTTCTCCGCAACCCGTGCCCACCGGCTCGCCGTGCCAGCCGCCGTAGACCTGCTCCACAGCAAAACCGGCGGCCTGCAGACTGGCCCGCAATTCGTCCTCACGGCGAAAGCGCAGACGGGAGGTTGAGGTGAGCACGTCCTGACCCGGCAAAAAGCGGGTGTGCTCGGCAAAGTGAACCACTGGACCAGAGACTATAGGGCCGGCTACGTCCAGCACGTCGCACCACGTTTCGGCTTCGCTGCCGTCCAGCAGGGTCAGCCGCTCGCGCTTGCCCGCCGAATCCCAGGTGTCCCACGCCCGCGCCGCCGGGTCGCGCATGTCGAAGGACAGTCGCCCGCCGGGAACGAGGGCGCGGTGAATGTGTTGCAAAACGTCCTGCCACGCGTCGTCTTCCACAAAGACCTGCGCGACATGCGCGGTCATCAGGCAGAGGTCGAAGGCCGCCGTGGGGGCGTCCTGCGCGCTGCCCTGTAACCAGCACACCGCTTCGGCCCCCGGCTTGCGCTGCGCCACCTCCAATGAGGCGCGGGCCGGTTCAAGGCCGGTGACCTGGTGCCCAGCCCGCGCCAGGGCAGTGGTCAGGCGTCCGGTGCCGCAGCCGAGGTCGAGCAGGCGGCACCCCGGCGTCTCGTTCGCCAGCGCGAGGAAAAAGTCGTCATCGGCGCCCCAGCGGTTGAGCCGGTCGTAGAGGATGACGAGGCGGGGGTCGCGGTACTGGGCCTGTTCGGTCATTGGATTTGCTCCAGAAAGTTGTTTATGTCGGCGTCACTTTTCAGGACCACCAGCCGCAGCCCCGGCACCGTGCGGAGCTGCGCGAGTTGCCAGTCGGCCTGCGGCGGAAAGTCCCAGACATCGCGCAGCAGCGCGTAAGCCGAAGGGCGTGTTAAGAAAGGCCACAGGACTTTAGCCTCGTTTGAGGAGCTGCCGCGCCTCTCTGTCGCTCCTGACCAGAACAAGCCGTAGGTGCCAGTGCTGTGCCAATGTTTCCAGCATCTGCGGTACCTTGCGCAGATAAGTCCAGGTATAGCGCACGAATTCCCAGTCCGGCAGGCGGGGCCGCAACCCGGCGATGTGGGGGTGCTGTCCGCTCAGCTCGCGCCGGAGCATCCGCAACAGGCAAAGTTCACGCGGCGGCACAAAGAAAATTACTGTGTCAGCGCGGGCGGCCCGCCGGTCAAGTGTGCTCCCGTAGTTGCCGTCCATAATCCAGGCGTCGCCGTCCAGCGCGGTCTGCAAGCGCTTCAGCCACACATCCCGCTCGACTTTTTCCCAGCCCGCGTTCCAGTACAGGTCGTCCAGATGGGTGAGCGGCAAACCCGTTCGTGCCGCCAGTTTTTTGGCAAAGGTGCTTTTGCCCGCGCCGGGGCTGCCGACAATCAAGACGCGCTTCATGCCCGCTCGTCCGTCACGAAATGCCCGATTTCGCCGGCAGGGAGGCGCAAAAGCTGGGGCACGCAGCGGGGATAAAGGGTGTGGTCGTCCAGGGCGTCCACGGCAAGCCAGCGAAAAAAGACGTGCGGATTATCCAGCACGGTGGCGGGCAGCTCTCCAGTCAACTCCACCCGGAAGAAGAACCCGAACTCGTGACGTTCACGCCCTTCCCAGTGGAAGAAGCGTTCCAGCGTGGCGCAGCGGGTCACGTCTGCCCGGAGCCCGGTTTCCTCGTGCCACTCGCGCTGGGCCGCCGCCGCTGAGCTTTCGCCAGTCTGAACCGCGCCGCCGGGCAAGGCGAAAAAATCTGGAAAACGCTCGTCCCAGCAGGTGAGCAACCTGTTGTCCTGAACACAAATCAGCGTGGCGCGGGTCTGAAACATGACGCCGTCGGGCGCGGGGAACCTCAGGTCGGTGGGCATAGGCGGGCAGTATCGGTGGCGGGTCCGGAGCGGCGCATCCGTCAGATGGCGCACTCAGGCTTCCAGCTCACGCAGCCGTCGCCGCCGGGCGTGCGCGGCCTCGATGAGCAGCAGGGCCAGCACGTTCAGCACATACAGGGCGCCGAGGGCCAGCCACAGCGCACTCCGAACCGCCGCCGTCTGAAGGGGCAAGGCAGGAAAAGGCAGCCAGCGGGCGAGCAGCGCGACGACCACTCCGGCCCAGGCGACGAGCAGCACGCCGCCCCAGGCGTTGCCGAGCAGCCCCGCACCGGGAAACAGCACGGCGAGCAGCCGGAACGCGGCGGGCCGCCCCAGTCGCCCAGCGGAAGCGGCGCGCGGAATGAGCAGCAGCACCAGCAGGGCGCCGATCAGCGGCAGCGCGGCGAGCAGCGCCCAGTTCAGCCGGGTGGCGGGGCGGCGCTCGGTCAGGAAGCCGAGCGGGTCGGTCACCGTCTGCCGCAGCACGCTGCCGAGGTCGCCGCTCACGCTGCGGGCGAGGTCGCGGCGCTCGGGGTAACACAGCCGGGGCTGGCCGGGGCGGTAGGTGCGCTGAAAAGCGGTTTCGGGCGTGGCCGGGTTGCGGCCCAGGTTGTAGGCGGGGGCGCTGAGGTCAGGCTGAAGTGCCAGGGCCTGCTGGTAGAGGGTGCGGGCCTGCGGCAGGTCGTCGCGGCTCTGGGCGATGGCTCCCAGGTTGTTCAGGGCGCAGGCATCGTCGCCGGCGCGGCCATAGAGCGTGCGGGCGGCGGCGAGGTCACCGTCGAGTTGCGCCCCCAGGCCGGAAAGCAGATAAGTCGCGGCGACGGGCTGCGGGTCGGCGTCACCCGTGCTGGGCAGAGCGAGGCTGGCGCTGTAGGTGCCGGTGCCGAGCGCGGGGGCCTGCAACGCCCGCCCGGTCAGGTTGGCCCACTGCCAGCCGCCGAGCGCCGTGAGCAGCGCCGCCGCCAGCGTGACCAGCAGCAGCCGTTCGCTGAACGAGGCGTAAGCGAGCGCCGTGCGCCGCAGCCGCTGGGGGGGCCGACGCCACGACCGCCAGCGGCCTCCCAGCGCGGCGAGGTCCTGCCGCTGAGTCGGCCACGCCCGCGCGCTCAGAGTCAGCACGGCGGCGAGCAGCGCCAGCAGCAGCGCAAAGGTCGCCAGCCGCGCCACATCGCGCAGCACGCGGGTGTCATTGGGCCCGAGGTTGTAGAGCGTGCCTTCGCGCAACGAGCGGGCGAATTGCCGCCACTCCTCGGCCTCCCCGGCGCGGCCCTGGGCGTCGAGCACGTCGGCGTAGCGGCGGTAGAGCGCGTCGCCTCCCTCGAAGCGGGGGTAAAGCTCGCGCAGAAAGCTCATCCAGACCTCGGCGCGGGGCAGGCGGTTTTGCGCGAGCAGCGTGCCTACGTAGCCGCTCGGGTTGCCGTAGGCGAACAGGGCCGCGCGGCTGACCGGCACGGCGGGGTCGAGCCCACGCGCCGCCGCGTCGCGTTTGGCCCGGTCGAGCGCCAGATTGGCCGCCGCCGGAAAGCCCGCCCGGTCCAGCCGCGCCGCGAGCTGTGTCCCCGCCGGAAAGGGCACGCTGACCCCCAGCGCCCGGCGCACCGCGCTCAGCGCCGCGTAGTCGTCGCCGCGGGTCTTGGCCGCCTCTGCCTCGCGCAGCGCGATAAAGGGATTGGCCGGAAACTGCGCCCCCGCGCGGGTCAGCTCCTGCGCCGGCAGCGCGTCGGCAAAGCGGGCCAGCCAGCCGGTCACCGCCGGGTCGGGCGTAAACACCACCCGCTCCTCCACCGGCAGTGCGTCGCCGGTCGGGTCGCCCAGCGTCAGGCGTTCGCTGCGGCCCGCGCCCCCCACCGTCACGCGCACCGCGCCCCCGGAACTGTCGAGCGAAGTCACCGGCCCCGGCAGGTCGGCGCGGCCCAGCACGCGGCCTTCGTCGCTCAGGGCGTAGACCACCGGCCCCACCGCCACGTAGTTCTGGTTGTCCAGCCGCACCGGGCGGCTTACTTGCCCCAGCGCTGGCGCGAAGGTCCACTGCCACGTCACCTGCTCGCCCGACAGCACCCGCACCGTTTGCCCGTCCACCCGCACTTCGGCGCTCGCCGTGCCGCCCAGGGCCAGCGCGAGCAGCAACAGGGTCCGCTTCATGCCCGCTGCTCCGCCAGCAGATGCACGGCGCGTATGCCCATCGCCGCGCTGCCGGCCAGAAACTCGGCCCCGCCGCCGAGGCGCGAGGCGATCAGCAGACCCACCGGCACCGCCACCACCGTGGCGAAGGGAATCGCGTTGAGCCGCAGCCGGGGTTGCAGCGTCGCCCGGTACAGCGGAATGAGGGCCAGCGCGAAGGTCACCGTCGCCAGCAGCGTCCAGGGCGCGACCACCAGCATGGCCCCCAGAAAAGGCGCGATGCCGCCGCCCCCCCGGAAACCGAACCACACCGGGTAACAGTGCCCGAACACGACCCCGAAGGTCGCCAGCGCCGTTGCCAGGGGAAGGGCTTGCGGCGCGAGCCACAGCGCCAGCCCCACGGCTGCCGCGCCCTTGAGAATGTCGGCCAGCGTTACCGCCGCCGCCGCGCCCTTGCCGTACTGCCGGTAGGTGCCGCTGCCACCGGGCAGGTCGCGCCCCCGGATGTCCTCGCCGCGCCCGCGCGAGTACAGCACGCCCGCCACCAGCGACCCCAGCAGGTAAGACAGCACGAAAACCACGGCGAGCGAAACCACAGCCCGCATTGTAGTAGAGGCCCCTGTGACTGGTGACGCCTGTGCCCGGTGACGCCTGTGACCGATGACATCTGCCGAAAGGTGGAGAAAACGTGCAGAAGGGCACGGGACAGTCCCGCCCGCCGCCTATCCTGCACGCCATGACCCTCACCCGCGAAGAACTGCGCCGCGTCTCCCGCCCCCTGCTGGTGCCGGAGTGGGCGGAGGCCGGAGCGCAGGAAAAGCTCCGGGCCGCCCGTGTCCTCGTCGTCGGCGCGGGGGGGCTTGGCGGCCCGGTCATTCGCCAGCTCGCGGGGGCTGGGGTGGGGGCGCTCACGGTGGCCGACGGCGACACCGTGTCCGTCACCAACCTGCACCGCCAGCAGCTCTACCGCACCGCCGATGTGGGGCGCTCCAAAGCCGAAACCGCCTGCGCCGTCGCCCAGGGGGTCAATCCGTTCGTGCAGATCCAGGCCGCGCCAGCGCTGACGCCGGAGACCGCCCCCACGCTCATCGCCGCGCACGACCTGACGGTGGACGCCACCGACAACTTTGAAACCCGCTACCTCATCGCCGACACCTGCCGCGAACTGGGCCGCGAGTGGGTGTGGGGCGCTGCCAGCGGGGTCAGCGGCCTGTGCAGCGTCTTCGGCCCGCACCTCGGCCTGCGCGACGTGTTTCCCACCCCGGAAGACGACAGCTCCTGTGACGAACTCGGCGTGCTCGGGCCGGTGCCCAACCTCGTGGGCGACCTGATGGCGCTGCAAGCCCTGCTCGTTCTCGGCGGCGTGGGCGAGCCGCTGCGGGGCAAACTCTGGACCTTCGACGCGCTGACGGGGCGGGTGCGGGTGCTGAAGATGGGGGGGTAAGGGTTTTTGCGGTGTATGCCTGAGAGCCCCTCGCCTCTCCGGCGCTTTTTTGACCCTCTCCCCGGGGAGAGGGCCTTGCGAAGCAAGGGGTGAGGGGTCTTTTCCCCACGCCTTAAACCCCCACCTCACCCAACTTCGCCGCCGCCCCCCGCAGCACCTCCGGCGGCTGCACCAGCGCAAAGCGCACGAAGCCTTCGCCGCGCTCGCCAAACGCCTGCCCCGGACTCACCACCACGCCGGTCTCCTCGGCGGCGCGCACAGCAAAAGCCACACTGTCGCGCAGCCCCGGCACCTGCGCCCAGGCGTACATGCTCGCCTGCGGGGTCTGGACTTCCCAGCCCAGGTCACGCAGCGCCGACAGTAGTGCGTCGCGGCGTTCCTCGAAAATGCGCGCTCCTACCCGGCCCACCTCGTCGGGCAGCCCCAGCGCGTGCGCCGCCGCCCGCTGAATGCCCAGATATGGGTGAAAATCAATCGCCCCCTTGACCCGCGCCAGCGCCGCCACCGCGCCCGCGTCCCCCGCCGCGAAGCCCACCCGGAAGCCGCCGAGGTGGTGCGTCTTGGACAGCGAGTGCAGTTCCACCACGCCTTCCATGCCCGCTTCCAGTGCCGAGGGGGCGCGGTAGTCGCCGAAGGTCAGTTCGGCATACGGATGGTCATGCACCAGCAGCGTGCCCCGTTCGCGGCACCACGCGGCGGCTTCGCGGAAAAACTCGGCGCTGGCAATGGCCGAGGTCGGGTTGTTCGGGTAATTGAGGAGCAGCACGCGCGGACGCACGTTCGCTGGCACCCGGCTGAGGTCCGGCAGAAAGCCGCGCTCCGGCAGCAGCGGCAGCGTCACCACGTTCAGCCCCGCCACCGCCGCCGCGCCCCAGTACGGCGGATAGCAGGGGTCGGGGAGCAGTAGCGTGTCGCCGGGGTCGGTCACGGCGAGCAGCAGGTGCGCCAGCCCTTCTTGCGCTCCGATCAGCGGCAGCACCTCGGTGTCGGCATTGAGCCGCACGCCAAAGCGCCGGGCGAGGTACGCGGCGGCGGCGTCGCGCAGAGGCTGGGTGTCGGAAAATAGCGGGTAGCGGTAGGTCGCCGGGTCGTGGGTGGCGGCCCGCAATTCGTCCAGCACGCTGAGCGGCGGGTGCTGGTCGCTGGAGCCGATGCTGAGGTCGGTGACGTTCAGGCCCCGGCCCCGCGCCCGCATCTTGGCGGCGTCCATCAGGGAAAAGACACTGCCGGGAACCGAGGAAGCACGCTGAGAAGCCCACATGGCCCGAGTGTAAGCCGTACTCTGAAGAGGTTCATGCCTCAGACCGAGACCGCGCAGCGTATGGAAGACTTCGTTGCCTACTGGCGCACCCTGAAAGGGGACGAGAAGGGCGAAAGTCAGGTATTTCTGGACCGGCTCTTTCAGGCCTTTGGGCACGCCGGATACAAGGAAGCGGGCGCGGAACTGGAGTACCGGGTCGCCAAGCAGGGCGGCGGCAAAAAATTCGCTGACCTGCTGTGGCGGCCCCGCGTGCTGATAGAGATGAAAAAGCGCGGCGAGAAACTGGCGAACCACTACCAGCAGGCCTTCGACTACTGGCTCAAGCTGGTGCCGGACCGCCCACGTTACGCCGTGCTGTGCAATTTCGACGAGCTGTGGGTCTACGACTTCAATCAGCAGCTCGACGAGCCGATGGACCGGCTGCGGATAGAAGAACTGCCTGAGCGGTACACGGTGCTGAACTTCATGTTTGAGCAGGAAAGGGCGCCGCTGTTCGGCAACAACCGGGTGGACGTAACCCGCGAGGCCGCCGACAGCGTAGCGAAGGTGCTCAACAGTGTGATTGCCCGTGGTGAAGACCGCGCCCGCGCTCAGCGTTTCCTCTTGCAGTGCGTCATGGCGATGTTCGCCGAGGACTTCGAGTTGATTCCGCGTGGCTTTTTTACCGAATTGGCCGACGACGCCAGGGCAGGCCGGGGAAGCAGCTTCGACCTCTTCGGCGGGCTGTTCCGGCAGATGAATACCTCCGAACGGGCACGGGGCGGGCGTTTTGCGCCCATTCCGTATTTCAACGGCGGGCTGTTCCGCGCCGTGGACCCCATTGAACTTAACCGCGATGAGCTTTACCTGCTGCACAAAGCCGCGCTGGAAAACAACTGGGCCAGGATTCAGCCGCAGATTTTCGGGGTGCTGTTTCAGAGCAGCATGGACAAGAAAGAGCAGCACGCCAAGGGGGCGCACTACACCAGCGAGGCCGACATCATGCGGGTGGTGTTGCCCACCATCGTCACCCCGTTTCAGCGGCAAATCGAGGCGGCGACCACGCAAAAGGAACTGCGGGCCATTCTGGACGAACTCGCCAGCTTTCAGGTGCTCGACCCCGCGTGTGGCAGCGGCAACTTCCTGTATGTCGCCTACCGCGAACTGCGCCGCCTGGAAGCCCGCGCCCTGCTGCGGCTGCGTGACCTCTCCGCACCGGGGACCGCCCTGCCGCCTGCCCGCGTGAGCATCCGGCAGATGCACGGGCTGGAATACGACCCCTTCGGCGTGGAACTCGCCAAAGTGACCCTCACGCTCGCCAAAGAACTCGCCATCCGTGAGATGCACGACCTGCTGGGCAACACCGGCCTGGACTTCGACCAGCCGCTGCCGCTGGACAACCTCGACGACCGTATCGTGCAGGGCGACGCCCTCTTTACCCCGTGGCCCCGTGTGGACGCCATCGTCGGCAACCCCCCGTTTCAGAGCAAAAACAAGTTGCAGCGCGAGATGGGCGCGGCCTATGTCAAAAAGCTCCGTGCCCACTACCCCGACGTGCCGGGCCGCGCCGACTACTGCGTCTACTGGATTCGCAAGGCGCATGACCAACTGGGCAGCGGCCAGCGGGCGGGTCTGGTGGGCACCAACACCATTCGTCAGAACGACAGCCGTGTCGGGGGGCTGGATTATGTCGTGCAGCACGGCGGCACCATCACCGACGCCGTGGGCACGCAAGTCTGGTCCGGCGACGCCGCTGTGCATGTCAGCATCGTCAACTGGGTCAAGGGGCCAGCCGAAGGCCCCAAGCATCTGGCGTGGCAGGTGGGCGACCACCGCACCAGCCCCTGGCAAAGCACCGAGTTGCCCGTCATCAACTCTGCCCTGTCTGCCGGAACCGATGTCACGCAGGCGCAAAAGCTGCGCGTCAACATGAACAGCGGCGCGTGCTACCAGGGCCAGACCCACGGCCACAAAGGCTTTTTGCTGGACGGTCTGGAAGCCGGGCAGATGCTCAGCGCCGAGCGCAAAAACGCCGAGGTTATTTTTCCGTACCTCACGGGTGATGAACTGCTCCGCACCAGCCCGCCGCACCCGACCCGTTATGTCATTGATTTTCAGCCGCGTGACGTGTTCGGCGCGAGGGCCTACAAATTGCCCTTTGCCCGCATAGAACGCGAAGTGCTGCCTACGCGCCAGGCCGCCGCCGCCGAGGAAGAAGCCCGCAACGCCGAAGTGCTGGCCGCCAACCCAAAGGCCAAGACCAACAAACACCACCGCAATTTCCTGAATCAGTGGTGGGCACTGTCGTATGGGCGCAGTGAAATGATTGAGAAAATTTCATCACTGAGCCGTTATATTGTCTGCTCGCGCGTTACCAAAAGGCAAGTATTTGAGTTTCTAGATAATGGTATCCGTCCTAGTGACGGTCTTCAAATTTTCGCCTTTGAAGATGATTATTCATTTGGAGTCATCCAAAGTTCTGTCCATTGGCAGTGGTTAATTGCACGTGGGGGAACATTAACGGCCCGTCTTATGTACACCTCCGATACCGTTTTCGACACCTTCCCCTGGCCTTAAGACCCGACACTGGCGCAGGTGCGGGCGGTGGCGGCGGCAGCGGTGAAGCTGCGGGAACTGCGGAACAAGGTGATGCGCGAGCAGGGCTGGAGCCTGCGCGACCTGTACCGGACGCTGGACATGCCGGGCAAAAACCCGCTGCGTGACGCTCAGGAACGGCTGGACGCGGCGGTGAGTGCGGCTTATGGCCTGCCAGCGGGGGCGGACATGTTGGACTTTTTGCTGGCCCTGAACGCAGAAGTGGCGGCGGCGGAAGCGCGGGGCGCGGCGGTGACGGGGCCGGGCCTGCCTGCGGGCCTGAACACGGCGGACTTCGTGACGGCAGATGCGGTGCGGCCTCTGGGCTGAACACCGAAAGCGGGCACCCAGGGAAGCTCCCGGGTGCCCGCCCTGCTGACTGGACCGTGCTCAGCCCCCCACGTGCACCTGTGGGCGGCGTCCGGGGTCGCGCTCGGCCACCCGCAGAATTTCGTGGGTGAGCGGCGGAATGTCGCCCTCCCCGGCGAGCAGGAAGCGCAGGGCGTTGGCGGCGGGGCCTTTTTCGCTCCACTCGAAGTAGATGTGGGGCGGCGCGCCGGTCAGGTCACGGACGTAGAGCAGCACGGCGGCGATGGTGTTGGGCACGCTGTTGCCGGTGGCGCGCAGGATGCGGTGGGGGCCGACCTGCACGCCCTCCAGGTACACCGTCGATTTGAAATCCGAGGCGTCGAGCACCGCCACTTCCAGAAACAGGGCCACCTCGCCCGCGCTGAGGTGGTTGTCGAGCCGCACTTCCAGCGCCTTTTCCTGGTACTCGGCGGCGTCGCCCGCGTTCAGGTGGTTGGCGATAAAACGCACCGGCAGCCCGTGGGCGGCCACGTCCCGCACCATGTCCAGCCCCGCTTCATCGAAGTGGACATTCTGCACCCGCAACTCGGTGCTGCGCCCGATGCGCGACCAGATGCTCACGACCAGAATCCCGGCGATAAAGCACAGGGCAATCCACAGGCCCTCGGGCCGCTCCTTAACGGTCACGAAGGCGGTGTAGACGAAAATCAGGCTGACCAGCCCGAACGCCAGCGCCGCCTGGGGGTGTTTGCGCCGCAGCTCGGTCAGAAAGACGGCGATGGCTGCCGAGGTCATCAGTGCCAGCACGCCGGTCGCGTAGGCCCCGGCCTGGGCGTCCACGTTCGCCTGAAACACCAGCGTGACCAGCGCGGCGATGCCGGTAAACACCAGCACCAGCGGGCGGGTGGCGCGCGCCCAGTCCGGCGCCATGCCGTAGCGCGGCAGGTAACGCGGCACGATGTTGAGCAGCCCCGCCATGGCCGAGGCGCCCGCAAACCACAGGATGAAAATGGTGCTCACGTCGTACAGCGTGCCGAAGGTGTCGCCCAGCCGGCGATGGGCGAGGTACGCCAGCGCCCGCCCGTTGGCTGCGCCGGGGGGCGTGGCGACCGTGACCTGGGTGGTGGAGCCGTTTTCAGTCACATTCACGGCGATGGGCACCGCGCCGCCCACGGTGTCGGCCTGCACCGCATAGTTGCCCCGCTGCCCCGCCGGAACGTGGAAGGTGTACATCTCCCTGGGCTCAGTCGGGTGGTCGAGCGGCACGTTGACCACGGCGCGGCCCGCCCGCAGGTCGGCGGTGTTGACCGCGCGCGTCACGCTGGTGGCGGCCCAGAACTCGTGGCGCGGAATGAGGACGGTGGTCACCAGCGACGACCCGAGCAGCAGCACGCTCATGATGCTGGCGGCGGTGGTCAGCAGCTTGCGGGCGTTGCGGATGCGCCCGGCGGGGTTGGCGTGGGTGTCGCCCGCTTCGCCGCGCACCAGCGGCATGACCACCACGCCCGTCTCGAAGCCCGACAGCCCCAGCGCCAGTGCCGGAAACACCAGCAGCGCCGCGCCGATCAGCGACAGGGGTGAGGCGAAGGTGTGGCGTAGCCCCGCCCACCAGCCGCTCAGCAGTTCGGGGTGGTGCAGCACTTCCAGCGCCCCGTTGCCGATGACCACCACGCTCAGGCCGAGGTAGACGATGACCAGCACCACCGCCAGCCCGATGGCTTCCTTGAACCCCTTGAGAAACACCGCCCCCAGCAGCGCGATGAGCGTCAGGGTAATCGCCACGTTCTGCCCGCCGAGCGCCGACTTGAGCAGCGGGTTCTCGACGAGGTGCGCGGCAGCGTCGGCCGCCGACAGGGTGATGGTGATGACGAAGCCAGTGGCGACGAAGCCCAGCAGGGAAAGCACCAGCGTCTTGCTCGGCCAGTAGCTCAGCAGCTTTTCGAGCATGGAAAGCGAGCCGTCCCCGTAGGGGCTTTCCTGTGCCACCCGGCGGTACATCGGCAGGGCGCCGAACAGCGTGACGAGCACCAGCACCAACGTGGCGACGGGTGCCAGCGCCCCGGCAGCGAGCGCCGCGATGCCCGGCTGATACCCCAGGGTGGAAAAGTAGTCCACCCCGGTCAGGCACATCACCTTCCACCACGGCTCGGTGTGCGACTGCTCGCTCACGTCCTGCTCTTCTTCGTAAAACCCTTCGTGTTCGGGCTGGCCCGTTTCAAGAAACCACTGCATGAACGGGCTGCGTTGGGGGGCAGGCATGCGCGGGAGCCTAGCGCCTCCAGGTATCGGGAAGGTGAAACGGGAACATGTGATAAGAATCCCGATTGAATCCGGAACTACCAGATTCAATCCGAGCGGATGCGAGGGGGAAAAAATGCGGATTTCGCGGTATGGAGGCGCAGGCGGTGCGGTCCCGACTGTGCCGGATGAAACGGGGACCGGGCCACCCGTCCGGAACAGTGGCTTACCCTCGGGTATGGTCCTGCTTCCCCTTGCGCCCGGCGCCTTTCACCTTCCCGGTCCTGTTAACAGCGTGGTGCTAGACAACGGCGCGGGTGGCGCCCTCCTGATAGACACCGGCCTCGACGACTCCCACGCCCGCAAACTGCTGCGCGAGGTGGCGGCGCTGGGGCTGCGGCCCGCAGCCATTCTCAACACCCACTCGCACACCGACCACCACGGCGGCAATGCTTTCATTCTCAAGCGGTTTCCCGAAGTGCCCGTCTTCGCTCCGCCGCTGGAAGCCGCCGTCATCCGGTTTCCGGTGCTGGAGCCGCTCAGCCTGTTCGGGGCGCTGCCGCCGCGCGAGGTGCAGACCAAATTTCTGCTCGCGCCGAGCAGCCCCGCGCAGGGGGTGGAGCCGGGCGAGCAGCGCTTAGGTGGGGTGGACGTGGAGCTGCTTGCCGTCCCCGGCCACGCCGCGCAGATGTACGCGGTGCGGGTGGGCGACGTGCTCTACGCCGCCGACGCCCTCTTCGGCCCGGACGCGCTCGCCAAGCATCCGCTGACGTTTTGCGTGGACAGCGCCGCGCAAAAAGCGAGTGCGGCGGCCCTCGCTGGGCTTTCCGGCGTGCGGCTGACCCTGCCCGCCCACGGCGACCCGGCAGAGGAGAGCGCGGCGCTGGTCGCGGTCAATCTGGCGAGCTACGAGCGGACGACGGCGGCAGTCCGTGAGGCGCTGACGGCGGGCGCGGCGACTGTAGACGAGCTGCTCGCCCGCGTTTGCGCCGCACTCGGAGTCACGATGACGAACGCCGGGGCAGTGCTGCTCAACCGCGCGGTCATCAGCGCCCACCTCAGCGAAGGGTTGGCGGCGGGCTGGGCGCAGCTTGAAGTTAGCGACCACCGACTGCTGTTTGCCCAAAGGTAAAGAAAATGGCTATGGGCGCCCCTCGCGGGCCCGGCGTAGGGTGCGTTCATGACGAAGAAAAGCACCAAGAGCGAGGCAGCCAGCAAGACCAAAAAGAGCGGCGTGCCGGAAACAGGAGCGCAGGGTGTGCGCGCGGGCGGCGCCGACCACGCTGACGCCGCGCACCTCGGCACCGTGAACAACGCGCTCGTCAACCACCACTACCTGGAAGAAAAAGAGTTCCAGACCGTCGCCGAAACCCTGCAACGCAACCTGGCGACCACCATCAGCCTGTACCTGAAGTTCAAGAAGTACCACTGGGACATCCGGGGCCGCTTCTTCCGTGACCTGCACCTCGCCTACGACGAGTTCATCGCCGAGATTTTCCCCTCCATCGACGAGCAGGCCGAGCGCCTCGTCGCCCTGGGCGGCAGCCCCCTCGCCGCGCCCGCCGACCTCGCCCGCTACAGCACCGTGCAGGTGCCGCAGGAAACCGTGCGCGACGCCCGCACCCAGGTCGCCGACCTCGTGCAGGACCTCTCGCGCGTGGGCAAGGGCTACCGCGACGACTCGCAGGCCTGTGACGAAGCCAACGACCCTGTCACCGCCGACATGTACAACGGTTACGCAGCGACCATCGACAAGATTCGCTGGATGCTCCAGGCCATCATGGACGACGAGCGCCTCGACTGAGCTAATTTTTGAGCATAAAGCAGAGGGCCATGACCGGCCTTCTGCTTTTGTTTGGAGAGGGGAAAACACCATGCCAGAAGACCAGCAAGCAGGAAGCCGGCAACGCATCTCCAAAGGCCCAGTCAAAAAGTCCGAGCGCGACTTCGACTACGACGTGGACTACCGCGAGCGCGACCTCCGCAAAGAGCCGGAGCTGTACCGGGTGGGCCGGGGCGAACAGGGCGTGCTGCTGGTGCAGCCATACAAGGCCGAAATTTTGCCGCACTGGCGCTTTGCCACGCCCGACGCGGCCCGCGAGAGCAGCGAGAAAATCTACGCGATGTTTCTGGACTATCTGGCGGCGGACGACTTTGTGGGGGCCGACATGGCGCGCAAATTCTTGCAGATGGGCTTTACCCGCTCGCGCCGTTACGCCAACCACAAAGGTGGCAAAAAGTACGACGGCCCGGTGCCCGACGATAAAAAAGGCCAGTCGGGAGCGCATGGCCGTGCCGAGTTGCCCCGCCAGCCCGAGGACCCGGTGAAGGCTGAGTCCGCCCGCATTTTCAAGGCCAAGTGGGACGAGGCCGAGGCGCACGAGGAGTACGCGGCCATGAAGAAGGAGTGGAAGGCGAAGTACGGCTGAGCCGCCTTATTCTGGTTCTGTCGCACCCCCTTCACGCCAGAGCGACGCCCAAAAGGAGACCCCATGACCACCCTTCCCACCCGCCAACTCCGCGACCTCACCGTCTCTGCCCTGGGCCTGGGCTGCATGGGCATGAGCGAGTTTTACGGCGACGCCGACGAAGCCGAGAGCCTGCGCACGCTTGACCGTGCCCTGGATTTGGGCGTCACCTTCTTCGACACTGCCGACATCTACGGCCCCTACCACAACGAGGAACTGCTGGGGCGCTGGCTCAGGGGCAAACGCGACCGGGTGGTGCTGGCAACCAAATTCGGCATCGTTCGTGACCCGGCGGACCCGTCCAGGCGTGGTTTCTCGGGCCGCCCCGAGTACGTGCGCCAGAGCATCGAGGGCAGCCTGAACCGTCTGGGCACCGACCATGTGGACCTCTACTACCTGCACCGCGTGGACCCCGACACGCCCATCGAGGACACCGTGGGCGCGATGGCTGACCTCGTGCAGGAAGGCAAGGTGCGGGCGCTGGGCCTGTCCGAGTGCAGTGCCGATACCCTGCGCCGCGCCCACGCCGTTCACCCGATTTCGGCGGTTCAGAGCGAATACAGCCTGTGGACCCGCGACCCGGAGGAAAATGGCGTCCTCGCCGCCTGCCGCGAACTGGGCGTGGGCTTCGTGCCCTACAGCCCGCTGGGGCGCGGGTTTCTGGCCGGACAACTCAAGTCGCCCGATGACCTCGCCCCCGACGACTTCCGCCGCCACAACCCCCGCTTTCAGGACGAAAACTTCCAGAAGAACCTCGACCTGGTGCGCGAAATCGAGCGCCTCGCTGCCGAAAAGGGCTGCACGCCCTCGCAACTGGCCCTCGCCTGGGTGCTCGCGCAGGGCGAGAACCTCGTGCCCATTCCCGGCACCAAGCGTGTGAAGTACCTGGAGGAAAACGTGGGGGCGCTGGACGTTCGCCTGACCCCTGACGAACTGCGGCAGATAGACGCGACGTTCCCGGTGGCGGCGGGCGACCGTTACCCTGACATGCGGCACGTCAACCGCTGAACCAAGGGAGCGAACCTGGAGGTCAGGGCAAGCCGGTCCTGGCCTTTTGCCTGCCTGTTCGGGCTGTCTGTCACCGCCCGCCTCACTTGAGCACAGTATGCTGAAGTTATGCAACTGAACTTCCCTCAAGTCTGCCGCCGTGGAGCGACCCGATGAGCTGGTTTGACCGCCTCCGCCAGGGCCTGAGCAAAACCCGGCAACAGATCAGCGGCACGGCGGGGCCGCTCGATCAGGAGGTCCAGACAGCCTTTACCCGCATCGACAACATCGAGGACCTCGAGTACGCCCTGATTGCCGCCGACGTGGGCCGGGCGGCCACCGAAGAAATCATCGAGGACATCCGCAAAAATGGCGAGGGCCGGCTGCAAGACGCGCTGATGCGCGCGCTCACGCTGCAACTTGAACCCAACGCCCGGCGCGCGCAGTTCCGGGAACTCGGCTTTTCGCCGGATGTCAGCCGCTCCAAGGTGGACCCCAAGGGCCACGTCGTCATGGTCATCGGCGTGAACGGCGTGGGCAAGACCACCACCATCGCTAAGCTCGGCCAGTACTACATGGAGCGCGGCCAGAGCGTCATGTTTGCGGCGGGCGACACCTTCCGCGCGGCGGCGGGCACGCAGCTCGGCGTGTGGGGCGAGCGCCTCGGCGTGCCGGTCATTCAGGGTGTGGACGGCGGCGACCCGGCGGCGGTGGCCTTCGACGCGGCGGGTGCCCGCAAAGCACGCGGCACCGACCTGCTGTTCGTGGACACGGCGGGGCGACTGCACAATAAGCACAACCTGATGGAAGAGTTGAAAAAGGTCCGCCGCGTCATCGACAAGGCCGACCCCGGCGAGCCCGCCGAGGTGTGGCTGGTGCTCGACGCTGTGACCGGCCAGAACGGGCTGCAACAGGCCAAGAAGTTCCACGAGGCCACTCCGCTGACCGGCGTGGTCGTCACCAAGCTCGACGGCACCGCCAAGGGCGGCATCCTCGTGCCCATCGTCCGCGAACTCGGCGTGCCCATCAAATTCATCGGCGTGGGCGAGCAGCCCGGCGACCTGCAACCGTTCGACAGCCAGGAGTTCGTGCGGGCACTGTTTGACGTGGAGCTGCCCAAAGCCTGACGGCTCTCTAAGTCCAACCCCTCCGGGCAGCGGCCTCTTTCCTCAGGAAAGGCGGCTGCTGTTTTCTACTTGACATAGGGCGTTATGTTTACATGACATCTCAGTATGGTCGCCAAACGAAAAGAGGAGGCTGCGATTTACAACCGGCTGGCCGCGCTGCGGGCCGAGCTGGCGTCGGCGGTGGGGATCAACCCGCAATCGGTGGGCTTTATCGAGCGCGGCGACTATGGCCCCAGCCTGGAACTCGCACTCAAGATGGCGCAGGTGTTCAGGCTCCCCGTGGAGGCCATTTTCTCGCTGGAGCCCCTGCCGGCCCTGAGCCTTCAGGTCTACGGACAAGGAGAACGGATATGATGTTGACCGCCAAACCGTTTCGTTTAGCCGCACCCAGCCGATGAAACGCCGCCGCTTCTGGGCCGCTGTGCTGGGCCTGGGTCTGCTGGTCCTGCAACTCACGCTGCCCAGTCTGGACAGCGAACGCTGGCTTGGGGTACTGCCGCTGCTGCTGCTTCCCGTCGTCGGCGCCGCCCTGCATCAACTGACCTCCGACGCCTGGGTCTGGAACCGGCTCTTTCGCAAGGAAGGCGAGCTCGACGAGTACGAGCGTCATTCGCGCAACGCCTTCATCGCCCGTGCTTATGGCCTGAGCAGCGGCTGGATGCTGTGGATGCTGTTCGCGGCTTACCTGCTGAGCGGCGGTGTTCTCAAGCGTTTTCCGGCCATCAATCCCTTCCCGGCGGGCAACCCCGAAACGGCCAGCGTCGTCTTCTTCATCCTTTTGGGGATGGGCTATTCATATCTGCCCCGTATCGTGGCCGCGCTGAGCGAGGAGGAGTTCGCCGATTGACCTGTTGTCACGCTGCTTCTTTCCCTCATTCCCCGGAGGCCCACCCATGAACAAACTCATGAACAAAATTGTTGCTCTGTCCCTCGCCCTGCTGACGCCCGCCCTCGCCGGAGGCGCAGGAAACCCCGACGAGGCCGCCATTCGCCGCAGTTATCAGGAGCTGATGCGCGCGACGGTAGCGGGCGACTCGGCCACCATCCTGCGCTTCTACGCGCCGAAGTTCAGCGGCTACGGCCCACGCTACGAGCCGATCACCCGCGAGATGTTGACCGCGAGGGCGCCGGGCCTGACCTTCAAATCCGCGCAGGTCACGGCGCTCAAGCTGGTGCGCCAGGGTCAGACCTACAACGTGACCGCGCAGGTCCGGAGTGAAGGCGAATACGACCTGGGCGGCCAGAAAATGCCTGTGGTTCAGACCGGCGAGACGCTGGATACCTGGCAAAAGTTGGGTGGACGCTGGCAAATCGTGGACAGCCGCGCTCTGAATGCTCAGGTGGACCTAGGCGGCAACCGACAGGTCCTGGCCGACCCCGCTCCCCTGAGCCCGGCCTCACGCGCTGCGCTGGTAGCGGCGCTCCGGCCTTTGCTCAGGCCCGTCAACCCGTCCGGCACCGGAGTGGCCGACCTCGCCTTTCTGACGCCGCTGGCTCAGGCCCGCTTGATTGGCGTCGGCGAGGGGAGCCACGGCACTCACGAACATTTCGTGCTCAAGGCGCGGATTTTTAAGGCGCTGGTGCAGGAGCACGGCTTCACGACCCTCGCTTTCGAGGCCAATCCGGCGCGCGCGCAGGCGGTGCAGGCCTACATTTCAGGTGAGTCGGCGGACCTCACGGCGGCGGTCAACGGTCTGGGCTTCAGCGTGTGGCGCACTGCCGAAATCCGCGACCTGCTGGTGTGGATGCGCGGGTACAACGCGGCGCGGGGGAGCAAACCGGCCCTGAACTTCGTGGCGGTGGACATGCAGGACCCGGGGGGCAGCGCTGCGCTCCTGGGCACCCTGGTGCCTGGGCTGTCAGCGGCGGCGGCCCCCTTTGCCAAACTTGAGCCGTATCAGATTGACGAACTGGTGAAAGACCCGGCCCAACAAAAGGCGTTCACCGAGCAGGCCGCCACGCTGCTGAAGCAGGCCAACGCCCTGAACGCGAACACGCCCCACCGCGCCCAGGCCCAGGCGCTCGCCCGGACCGTGCAGCAGGCGGTGCTGGCCGCCACCGGGCAGGGAACGCGCGACGACTTTATGGCCGAGAACCTGCTGGCTGTCCTGAAGGCTGACCCGCAGGGCAAAGTGATGCTCTGGGCGCACAACAGCCACGTCAGCAAAGCGCCCGACGCTCTGGCGCAGACCGGCATGGGCACGCGGCTGGCGGAGGCACTTGGACGCGATTACCGCACCATCGGCCAGACCTTTACCGGCGGCAGCATCCGGGCGACGCTGGTGGGCCAGGAAGAGAAGGGTATGCAGAGCGTCGCCGTGGCCCCCTCGCACCCCGACAGCCCCGAAGCTCTGGCGACGGCGCCCGCCGCCCTGGTCATGGCCGATGCGCTGAAAGTTCCCGCCGTGCGCGAGTACTTCGCCACGCCACGTCCCATTCGCGGCATCGGTCAGAGCAGCACGCCCGGCGCGATGGGCTACACCTTCGAGGTTCTGCCCAAGAGTTACGACGTGCTGATTTTCACCGGGAAAAGTACGCCTGCTCAGGCGGCGAAGTAAGGCGCTCCTGCAATAAAAAAGCTACCCGCTTTCCGTTTAGGAGCGGGCGGCTTTGAATCTGATGGGCGACTTTACAGCACGGAGTGGACCACCTTCACCACGTTTTCCACGCTGAAGCCGAACTTCTCAAACAGCACCTTGGCCGGGGCCGACGCACCGAAGGTCGTCATGCCGATGACTGGGCCGCCGAGCGTCCACTCGTACCAGGGCTGCGGGCTGGCGGCCTCGATGGCGACGCGCTTCACGCCGGGGGTCAGCACGCTGTCGCGGTAGCTCTGCTCCTGCTGGCGAAAGACCTCCATGCACGGCATGGACACCACGCGGGCCTGCACGCCCTCTTCGGCCAGCCGCTCGGCGCTGCTCAGGGCCAGGGCGACTTCCGAGCCGCTGGCGATCAGGATGACTTGAGCCCCCTGACCATCGGCACCGTCCACATCTCGGAGGACATACGCGCCCTTCTTCACGCCTTCGATGTTGGCGGGCAGAATCGGCAGATCCTGGCGCGAGAGGGCGAGCGCGGTGGGGCCCTTGTCGTATTCCAGCGCCATCAGCCACGCGGCGGCGGTTTCGTTGGCGTCGGCGGGGCGAATGACGTGGGCGCCCGGCACCGCTCGCAGCATGGCGAGCTGGTCCACCGGCTGGTGGGTCGGCCCGTCTTCGCCCAGACCGATGGAGTCGTGGGTCAGCACGTAAGTCACCGGCTGCATTTGCAGCGCCGAGAGGCGGAAAGCCGGCTTGAGGTAGTCGGCGAATACCAGGAAGGTGCCTACCATCGGGTGCAGGCCGCCGTAGAGGCTCAGGCCATTGCCCGCGGCGCTCATGCCGAACTCGCGCACGCCGAACAGCACGTTGCGCCCGCCCATGGTGCCCGCTTCCATCTCGCCGCCGTCCTTGATGGTGGTCTTGGTCGAGCCCGAGAGGTCCGCGCTGCCGCCCATCAAACCGGGAAGCACCTTCGCCAGCGCGTTGATGACTTCGCCGCTCGCGTTGCGGGTGGCCGCCGCCTTGCCGCCGACTTCGTACTTGGGCAGCAGGTCGGCGAGGTTGGCGGGCAGTTCACGGGCGAGCAGCGCGTCCACTTCCTTGCCGAGGTCGGGGTGCGCGGTGCGGTAGTCGGCCATCAGTTTTTCCCAGTCGGCTTCGAGTTGAGCACCCTTAGCGCGAGCGTTCATGTGCGCAGCCACTTCGTCGGGCACGGTAAAAGCGGGGTACTCCCAGCCCAACGCTTTCTTCGTCTCGGCCACGCCCTCTTCGCCGAGCGGCTCGCCGTGCGCCTTGCTCGTGCCGGCGCGCGGGCTGCCGAAGCCGATGATGGTGCGCACCTGAATCAGCGTGGGCCGCTCGCTTTGGCTGCGGGCCTCGGCAATCGCCTTTTCAATTTCGTCCAGATTGTCGCCGTCTTCCACCTTCAGCACGTTCCAGCCATAGGCGCGGAAGCGGGCGGCGGTGTCCTCGGACTCGGCCTTGTTCGTGGGCGTGTCGAGCTGGATGTGGTTGTCGTCGTGCAGCCAGATCAGCTTGCCGAGTTTCAGGTGCCCGGCGAGCGCGGCGGCTTCGTGGTTGATGCCTTCTTGCAGATCGCCGTCGCCCATGATGGCGTAGGTGCGGTTGTCGAAAATCGGAAAGCCTTCGCGGTTGTAGCGGGCGGCGAGGTGTGCTTCGGCCATCGCCATGCCCACCGTCATCGCCGCGCCCTGCCCAAGCGGGCCGGTGGTCGCGTCCAGACCCTTGGTGTGGAAAAACTCGGGGTGGCCGGGGGTGTGGTAGCCCCACTGCCGGAAGTGGCGCAGGTCGTCGAGCGTCATTTCCTGGTAGCCGGTCAGGTGCAGCAGGCTGTAGATCAGCATGGAGGCGTGCCCCGCCGACAGCACGAAGCGGTCGCGGCCCGGCCACTCAGGGTGCGCGGGGTTGTGGCGCAGGAACTTGTGCCACAGCACGTAGCCCATCGGGGCCATGCCCAGCGGCGCACCGGGGTGGCCCGAGTTGGCGGCCTGCACCGCGTCAATGGCGAGCGTGCGAATGGTGTTCACACTCAGCCGCGCCACGTTTTGGGAAACGCTCTGGTCTGTCATGTCGGCAGTCTAGCGGGCAGGCCAGGGCCGGGGGTCAGGAATCGTCCAACCAAAAGAAAAACGCCTGCCAGGAGCGGAAGGCGCGGTTAAAGATAAAACTGGACAGTCCCTCAACTTCGGACAGTCTCCGGTCAGACTCGCAAGCGCACCACGGCGCTTTCATTCCGGTAAAGACAGAATACGCTAGGGGCGTAAAGATGTCAAGCCTCTCTGTGAATGTGACTTGAGTATGCGGGGCGCAATCGTTGAGCCGAGCTTGAGCAGGGGCGCCGAAAGCTGCCGAAGCCGGGTTGCATATGCACCCGCTAGGCCATTTGGCGGAGGAATCAGATTCGCCTAGAGAAAGGTGACCCGCCAAGATGACTCCATGTCTGCTCCTTCCTCTCCCCAGGTGCGCTCGGCCCAGCCCGCCGACGCCTTTCTGGCCGCTCTGCTGCTCAATTCCACCCAGGAACCGCACTTTCAGGCGACGGCGCGCAAGCTCGCGGAACGTTTCGCCGCCCCCGAACATGGTTATGTCGTGAGTGAAACGGCGGGGCAGGTCAGCGGCCTCGGCTCGCTCTGGCTGCCGGATTTTCACCCCAGCCACGCCTGGGTAGGTCTGCACCTTCACCCCGACCACCACGCCGACGCGGCGGCCTTGCTCGAGTTTCTTGCCGCTCAGGCCCGCGCTGCCGGGCGTTCCCACCTCTGGGCCAGCGTGCGCGAGGACTATCTACCTGCTTGGCCCGACCTCCCCGCGCTCGGCTTCCGCGAGGTTCACCGCACTTTCGGTGGTGGGTTCCATTTGCGCGACTGGCAGGTGAACACTGGGGCGCTGGAAGCCGCGCTCACTGCCCGGCACTACCGCCTGACCCCCGCTGCCCCCTTCCAGCACGACGCCCGCCTGACCGAGCTCTACGCCCTGACCCGCCAGGACCAGGTAACGGCGCCGCCCACCATTGATCCCGCTGCCGAAGCTCTGACCGATGAAGACGCTCTCTGGAACGCCGCTTGGCTCGCCTGGCACGGCGAAACATTGGTCGGCCTCGCCCTCCCCGAACGTTCGCGTCTCCACGCCTGGAACGCCGTCCTCGTCGTTCACCCGGAGCACCGCCGCCAGGGTCTTGCCACCGCCCTGCTCGCTCAGGTGGCCCGCAGTCTGCAAGCCGGGGGCCTGTCCTTCCTCAACGTGGCGGGCAGCAAGCGCGACGCCGCTTACCTCGGCGTGCTCCGTCGTCTGGGCGCCAACATTGAACCCGACTGGGTGGCCTGGGAGCGCGAGGCGTGAACATCCGGCCTTTTCAGGAGGCTGACGCTGCCACCGTCGCTCACCTCGTCACCCAGAGCGTGCGCGGTCAGTGGACCTACCGGCCCGAGCAGTTTCGGGTGTCCGCCGACCCCCAGCGCCGCCGTCTGGTGGCCGAGCGTGGGGGAGAGGTCATCGCTTCCGTCCACTGCTCCCCCTTCGGTGCCGGTGCCCCCGACGCGCTGCGGCTAGACTTCGCGGGCGAGGGCGCATCCTTTTCTCCCCTTTACCTCGCACTGCTCGCCGACCTGCCCACCGGCTTCTCGCGGCTGCTCGGCGTGACCCGCGAGGACTGGCCCGAGCAGATGCACTTTTTTCTGGCGGCGGGCTTTCGCAACGCCTGGCAATCCTGGGGCGCCCAGCTGGACCTGACGGCCTGGGACGCCGGGCGCTTTCAACCTCTGGAGGAGCGCCTTTTCCTGCAAGGGCTGGAAGCCGAGCGCTATGACGTGGACGGCTCCGACTGGGACGCTTTCTACGCCCTTCACCGCCAGGGTGAGGCCGACATGCCGCGCAATCCCGTCACCACCCCCGACCCCCTGACGAGTGCCGACCTCCACGACACCCTCCGCCGCGAAGAAGCCGCCTTCGTCCTACGGCTGAACGGGCAAATCGTCGCCCTGACCCGCCTGACCCTCGGAGAACACAAGGGCCGCCCCGGCGAGGTGGAAAGCGAATTCACAGTGACGGCCCCGGCCTGGCGCGGACGCGGGCTAGCGACCGTTCTCAAGGCTCACGCCCTCACCTGGGCACAGGAAGCAGTCTACCGACATGCCGGAACCGGCGGCACCGTCCTCAATCTCTCAATGCTGCGCGTCAATGCCCGACTGGGCTACGTCACCGAGCCGATGTGGGTGATCTGGGAGCGGCGTCTTTAATCGGCCTGCCTCATGATGCAGAGGGCTAGGCTGACGCCGTGACGCTGCCCCTCCCTCCTGAAGTCGCTTTTCTTCCGCCCGAAGGCCCGGCCCCGGTCCGCGAGCGGGCGCTGCTCCCTGACGTTCTGCGCGGTATCGCCCTGCTCGGCATCCTGACCGTGAACATGCAGGACTTCGCGGGCTACCGCGAGTGGGAACAGGTCGGCCTCGATCGCACCGCTCAGGTGCTTATCGACGTGTTTGCCAACGGGCGCTTTATCAGCATCTTCGCCATGCTCTTCGGCTGGGGCGCTTACGGTTTGTACCGGCGTCATGGCCCGGCGCTTTTCGCTCGGCGTCACCTGCTGCTGTTTGCCCTGGGCACGGCGCACCACATCTTTCTCTGGCACGGCGACATCATCGGTCTGTACGCCGCAATCGCGCTGGGGCTGCCGCTGGTGGCCCGGTTGCGCGTCCGGGGGCTGCTCGCCGTTGGGGGCGCACTGGGCGGCTGGTGGCTGCTCAAGACCCTTGTGGCGGCCTGGAGCTCAGCCTTGACAGAGCAAGGTCACCGCTTGCGCTTCGACGGTCTTCCCGACCTGATGTTTGGCCTTTCCTACGCGCAGGTCATGCAGACCCGGCTGCACAACTTCTCAGACGAGTATCTAGGTGGCCTTATCTACAACGCGCCCTGGATTGCGCTGCTGTTCTGCCTGGGAGCGGCGGCGGCCCGCGCCGAAGTGCTGACACGCCCCGAGCGCTTCGGCTGGCTGTTTCGCCGGCTGACCGTGTTCGCGCTTCCGCTGGGGCTGCTGCTCGGCGCTGTGCTGGCGTTCCTCAACACCCGTTCCGACCTCACAGCGGGGCTGCTGGCGATTCCGGTTCGCATGGCCGGGGGCCTGCTCAGCGCCTTGGGGTATGTGGGTGTGCTGGGCCTGCTCCACAACCAGGGCCGCCTGGGGCACTGGCGCCTTTTCGCCGCTTCGGGCCGCACTGCCCTCACCAATTACCTCACGCAAAGTCTAGTGATGACCACCGTCTTCTACCCCTACACCGGCGCGCAGTGGGGCCGCTGGGGCGCGGCTGATGCGCTGGGGCTGGCCCTCTTGGTGGGGCTGGCGCAGCTTCCCCTAAGCCACTGGTGGCTGCGTTGGCACGCCCGTGGCCCTGCTGAAGAACTGCTACGTCGCGCTGTTTATGGCCGTCTGAACTGACCAACTCAGAGCCGTAGTGCGCCCAGCACGGCATTTTTCAGAGGGCATCGGCATCTCCCAAGAGAATCACGGCGAGAGGGGTTGACAGATTTATCCGGCACGGGTACTATTTCTGAGCCTCGAACGAGGCGAGCAGCATGACAAGCGAGCGTGAA
>OBCO01000349.1_pt1 | contig 42515 bp, 34 predicted proteins | sample 1495971 | NCBI WGS metagenome assembly OBCO01 (sample SAMN04168690, study PRJEB22393) | synthetic metagenome | isolation source: purchased from BEI Resources HM-276D | reverse complement strand
AAACAGGGGACACTAGAACAGAAGACGTGAAAACGTTACTAACCATGATGAAAAAGACATTGAATAAGTAAAGGGCCAATCTTTAGTTGACTTTCTCCACCAGATTTGCTACTCTCAAGTGGAGAATAAATAAAAACCAACAAATGAATGTGGGGTATTTTGGTGAGTGTCGTAGGTATCTAATTGATAAGTTGAATAACCAGTGAACCAAGCAAGGTTTATTTGGTGTGCTTAGAAAGTGATACCTGTCAGTCATCTCATTTACTAAATACCTCCTTTAAAAGAGGTTTCTTTAGTAACCTTTATCCAATGATAAAGAGGACAGCGGTAGAACGCTGTCCTCTTTTTTCTATAGAAACTGGTTTTTATTTAAAGGCGCCAGGTATTCTTTTCATGATAGAAAGGAAGAAAAAACAAATGAATCATGAAACCATTCAAAAATTACAATTTACAACAATTCTTAAAGAAGTTCAAACACGTGCGATTGGCGAGTATAGTAAAGAACGGTTGGCGAAAATGGTCCCTGCAACACGTTTAGAAACAGTGCAGTCCCGCTTAACGGAAACAACCGAGGCCCGCTTAATTATTGATAGCGGACAACACGTCCCTTTCATGGGCTTGAGCCAAATTACCCGCTTGCTTCAACAAGTGAAAAAAGGCTTAATCCTTACACCAAACGAATTGATTGAGGTGGCTGACTTTTTAAGAAGTAGTCAGCGAATCCAGAAGTTTTTTGAAAAAAATCAATACCAAACACCACGCCTATTTAGTTACAGTCAGCACTTAGCTGATTTCAGAGCAATCGAAGAACAAATTTATACGAAAATCCATAATCAAAAAGTTGCCACCGATGCTTCTCGACAACTTCGGAAAATCCGGCGTCAAATCAATGAATGCCAACAAGAAATTGAAACAAAAGTCACCAAATTTTTACGCAATAAAAATAATCAACTGTATATTCAAGAAAATATGATGGTGAAAAAAGGGGAACATTACACGGTACCAATCAAAGCTAGCTATAAAAATAAGGTTTCAGGCACAATCATTGAGCAATCCAATAAAGGACAAACGGTCTTTATTGAACCTGTAGCAATTAGTAAATTAAATGAACAATTGACACTCTTAAAAGCGGAAGAAACAGCGGAAGAATATCAAATTTTGGCGGAACTAACTGGGTTAATTAATGAGCAAGAACGACTTGTCGATCAAGCCGTCGATACAATGACCACCTTAGATATTATTTTTGCACGAGGAAAGTATAGTCGCGAAATTGGTGGGATCACGCCAAAAGTAAACAAAGAAGAACGCTTGCGCATTGTTCAAGGAAAACATCCACTTTTATTAGAACACGCAGTACCATTGACGTTTTCTTTAGGAGCAGAGTATCGAGGACTTGTCATTACAGGTGCCAATGCTGGTGGTAAAACGGTTGTCTTGAAAACAGTTGGCTTATTGACTGTCATGACACAATTTGGGTTGCAAATTCCAGCACAAGCGGGCACAGAGATTCCAGTATTAGATGAAATTTTTGTCGATATTGGTGATCAGCAAAATCTGGAAAATGCGTTAAGCACTTTTTCTGGGCACATGAAAAATATTGCGGAAATGTTGCGTAACGTTAAGCGACACACACTTGTTTTATTAGATGAAATTGGCAGTGGCACCGAGCCAAACGAAGGAGCTGGCTTAGCGATTGCGATCATGGAAACGATGTATCAAAAGGGGGCCTTGGTAGTTGCGACGACCCATTATGGTGAAATTAAACGTTTTGCCCAAGAACATGATGATTTTGTGCCCGCCGCAATGGCCTTCGATCGTGAAACATTAACGCCCAAATATCAATTGAAAATTGGTGAAGTTGGCGATAGTCAGGCGCTTTGGATTGCACGTAAAATGAAGATGGAGCCACAGCTCATTGAAAAGGCGGCCCATTATATTCAGCGGAAAGAATATCCTACTAATCGAAGTTTATTTAAACCCCTGAAAGCAAGAGAAACGACCTTTGCCACGTTTGTAGAAGAAACAGACCGTTATCAAAAAGGTGATCGTGTCCTATTGACAGAAACACAACAAATTGGGTTGGTTTTTACAGATGAGGGTGAACAAGAAATCCAAGTATTTGTGAATGATAAAATTGAAAATGTACCACGAAGACGGTTGAAATTACAAGCGAAAGCACAAGATCTATATCCGCAAGACTATGATTTAGAAAGTTTATTTACAGATTTCCATGAACGAAAGAAACTCAAAGATATTGAACGCGGCTCAAAAAAAGCGCAGAAACAATTACGCAAAGAGGCCGAAAAAAGAGCAGCAAGACGCGACAAATAAGGAACTTAACAGAAGCAATACAACAACTTAACACTTTGTTTACTTGTTATTTATCAGAAATCAACTAAGACTTGTTATAGTCAATGTATGGGTAGATATGAAGGAGGAAACAAGGAAATGAAGAAAAGAGCTTTGCTAGGGGTTACCTTATTAACATTCACAACATTAGCGGGTTGTACAAATTTATCTGAACAAAAAAGCGGCGAAAAACAAACAGAGGTTGCTGAAGCGAAGGCAACTGAATCCGAAAAAGCACCAGTAAAAAATGTTATTTTTATGATTGGAGATGGCATGGGGAATCCGTATACAACGGGCTATCGCTATTTCAAAGCCAATCACTCAGACAAGCGTGTTCCCCAAACAGCTTTTGATACCTATTTAGTTGGGCAACAAGCCACTTATCCAGAAGATGAAGAAGAGAATGTCACCGATTCAGCGTCCGCAGCGACAGCGATGGCTGCTGGAGTGAAAACCTACAATAATGCTATTGCGCTCGATAATGACAAGTCCAAAACAGAAACAGTGCTGGAACGTGCGAAAAAAGTGGGGAAATCAACGGGTCTTGTAGCAACATCTGAAATAACACATGCAACCCCTGCTGCATATGGGGCACATAATGTTTCACGCAAAAATATGGCAGAAATCGCCGATGACTATTTTGATGATCAAATCGACGGACAACACAAAGTCGATGTGTTACTTGGCGGCGGCTCCGAATTATTTGCGCGGAAAGATCGTGATTTAGTCAAAGAATTTTCCCAAGCGGGTTATGGTCATGTCACAGACAAAAAGTCGTTGAATGAGAACCAAGACGACAAAATTTTAGGCTTGTTTGCACCAGGCGGGCTACCTAAAATGATTGACCGAACGGAAGAAGTCCCTTCATTAGCTGATATGACAGAAGCGGCTCTTCAACGGTTAGATAAAAATGAAAAAGGTTTCTTTTTAATGGTTGAAGGTAGTCAAATTGATTGGGCCGGGCATAGCAATGATATTGTTGGCGCGATGAGCGAAATGCAAGACTTCGAAGCGGCGTTTGAAAAGGCCCTCGATTTTGCCAAAAAAGATGGTGAAACATTGGTGGTTACAACTGCAGATCATTCAACAGGGGGCTTGTCTTTAGGCAAAGGAGATCAATACAACTGGTTGACGGAGCCTTTACATGCGGCAAAACGCACGCCTGATTTCATGGCAGAAGAAATTATTAAAAATGGTAATGTGGAAAAAACAGTGACTGAGTATATTGATTTTCAATTAAGTGAGGCTGAATTGAAAGCAGTGAAAACAGCGTCGGAGTCAAAAGATGTTGAAAAAATCGCTCAGGCATTAAGAAAGATTTTTGATGAACGTTCGAATACTGGTTGGACTACTGGCGGACACACAGGAGAAGATGTAAATGTCTATGCTTATGGCCCACAAGCAGAAGCTTTTTCAGGACAAATTGATAATACAGACCAAGCGAAGATTATTTTTGGCTTAGTAGATGGCACCGGGCAAAAAGCTGAGATTAAAGATAAAGGTATTGGTAAATAACAAAATGAAGAAAAAGCAGAACGTATAGAAGTTCTGCTTTTTCTTCATTGAAGGCATAAAAATTTTATCTCTGTTATAATGAAGGTAACCAGATAAAAGTGAGGTCAAATAATGAAAAAAATGCATGTTGAAAGTGAATTTGCACCGTTGCGTTCAGTTGTTTTAGCACAATCGCAATTTTGTTTACCAGATAAATTTGATGAAGCGGATACGACTTTTTTAACAGAGGAAAATGCCCGTTTAACACAGAATAATGAAGGGCGTGATTTAGCAGACTTTGCACCAGAACAACAAGTGCGTTGGGAAAAAGAAAAAGAAGTCATGCAAGGAGTATTAGAATCTTATGGCGTAGAAGTATTTCGTCCACGTTTATTGACAACCTATGAAAAAGAACATGGCAAGGAATTGGGCGTAGGATATAGTAACTTCTTTTCACGAGACCCTTTTTTTACAATTGGCAATCTCTTAATAGAAGGAAACTTAAGATTTCAACACCGTCGACAAGAAATTTTACCAATTCGTCCGATTATTCAGCAGTGGACACAAGAAGCAGAAGGCTATTATTTTGCTGCGCCACAACCTGACATTTCTGAAGGGGCTTTAAGTGAAGCAGGTCCCTTTATTGAAGGCGGCGATGTTTTAGTTCTAGGAAAAACAATTTTTGTGGGCTACTCTGGCTTGGCAAGTAACCTAGCAGGAATTCAGTGGTTAGCCAATATGATTGGTCATTTTGGTTATGAAGTGGTGCCGGTTCGGTTACATCCTCATATTCTCCACTTAGATTGTGCGTTAAGCTTGTTGAGAGAAGGCTTGATGATTGTTTGTGAAGAGGCCTTTTTGGATGGACTTCCTGCGCAATTAGCAAACTGGGAAAAAATTCACGTTACTTTGCAAGAAGCAGCGTATTTAGTGACAAATGGTCTACCGCTTAACGAAGAAACGTATATAACGGACCAATCGTTTACAACTTTAATTCCTCAAATAGAAGCAAAAGGTATCAAAGTTGAGGCAATTGATTACCATGTTTCTAGAATGTTAGGTGGTTCCTTCCGCTGTACAACGCAAGCTTTGATTAGAGAATAGTCAGCGAGTGATTATCAATTTTCGTAAGAAAAAATGTACGTTTTGTCTATGAAAACGATATAATTTTAGTTTTCACTATTTTTTTTAAAAATATTGAGGAAATTTCGATTTAATAAATGCGAGAAAACGTCAAAATGTTAGTGTTTGTTACTAATGTTTTGACGTTTTCTCGCTGTTTTTTTATAAAATTACTACTTTATATGTGAAAAAAAACAATATCTTTTTTGAAAATTACGTTTTCAAAGACACAAAAAGTCGTTGGAACCTTGCTGTTATAGTAAATTCATTTTTTTTGCATGAGGTGTTTAAAATTTGAAATCACAAGCAGTCTTTTTTTCGCTATACTTAGTTTACGTTCTACTGAGATAGAAAAGTTTTTCACTTTTTTATTCATTAATTAACCAAGATATAAAGGAGAGAGTAAAATGAAGAAAAAAACATTGGTAACTTTATTTGCAGGAACGGCAATTTTAGGGGCAAGCATTGCTCCTGCAGCAGCACATGCAACAACGACTGGTACAACACCAGCAAACGTAGAGATGACAAGTGGTTCATTACCAGGCGGTACGGGTGATGGAGATGACGGAAGCACACAAGAACCAGAACCAGGCTCGAATACAAATTTTGATTTGTTATATGTTCCAACAGAATTCAAATTTGCTTCGACAGAAGTTAGTTCTGATTTATCAGCGATTTCGTTAGATGCGACAGGTACCCAAACAAAACGTTATGCCGTTGGGGATGTTCGTGGAACACAAGCGGGTTGGTCAGTTACTGCCGGCGTTGCTGAAATGAAAAATGGCACTGCTACTTTAGAAGGCTCAATTACCTTTGCACAAACAGGAGCAGTAGCGAAATACGATGAAACAGCAAAAACATACTCACGTGATGTAGCTGCCTTTGCAGCAGATCCAGGAAGTCCTGAATTTGCTGGAACAACTATTCCAGTAGGTGGAGCAGCTGTATCAATTGCTACAGCAGCAGTTGGTAAAGGTCAAGGTACATGGGATTCTGAATTATCAAATGTAAAATTAAACATTACAACACCTAGTTCACAAATTACAAATGGTGCGTATACAGGTAACGTAACTTGGACATTAGTGGCTGCGCCATAAAAAGTTACTAACGAGAATACTGCATTACTAGAAAAGGAGCTGCGCAGTGGTGCACGGCTCCTTTTCGATACATAGGAGGAACAAATAATGAAGACAATGCGCTGGCTAATCGTCACAGTTTTTATTTGTGTGATGGCATTAAGCATCCCTTCTGCTGTACAAGCAGAAGAAGCGGATGACAACATGAATACAAAATTTACAGTTAAACCCAATATTCCTGAGAATCAAGCGAAAAATACGCAATCCTACTACGATCTCATTGTAAAACCAGGACAGAAACAAGAAGTCGAATTATCTTTAATTAATAAAACAGATGAAGAATTGACGATTGATTTAAATTTGGCGAATGCTGTGACGAATGACAATGGTTTAATTGTGTACAATGATTTCGAGAAAAAACCAGATTCAAGTTTAAAAGTACCCTTGACAACATTAATTAAATTACCTGAGGAACATGTAAAAGTTCCCGCTAAGAAAACCGTAACAGCCAAAATGACTGTCGAAATTCCAGCGAATGGTTTCCAAGGATTAGTTTTGGGTGGTGTTTATGCTTCGCTTGCAGAAGATGAAAAGGAAGAAAAAGGAAAATCAACGGGTTTAACCAGTCGATATGGATTTAATGTAGCAATTGCTTTACGAATGTCAGAAGATACACCGATGTATCTAGCAGAGACTCTTCAATTAGTTAAATTAGTTCCGACCATTGCTTTAGGAAATAAATCGGTCCAAGCGGTTATTCAGAATCCGACATCCGCTATTTTTCCTGAAGTACGTTTAGAAGGAAAAGTAACGAAAAAAGGCGAAACGAAAGAATATGCCAAACGGATTTTACCAAGTGTTCGTTTTGCGCCAAATTCGACGATGAACTTCCATTTAGATTTCGGGAAAGAAGATGTTCGTCCAGGAACCTATATTTTTGAAGGAAAAGCGGTCTTGAAAGAAGATGAACAACAAGTGTGGCCGTTTAAGCAAGAATTTACCATCAGTAGTCAAGAAGCCAAAAAATTAAATAAAGAAGCAGTAGTGAAATTGGTCCTACCGACTTGGTGGAATCAAGCTTTTTATGGCTTGTTAGCTGCAACAATTGTGAGTCTAATTCTAGCTATTTGGCGTTTTACGCAACAGAAAGCAACACTGAAACAACAAGCCTATTTACAACAAGAAAAACAGGCAGCCTTGAAAAATAGACAAGGAGCACGCTATGATGACAATGAAAAGTAAAGGGTCACTTCTGGTGACGTTGGGAATACTTTTAACCGTTGGCATTGCGAGTCTAATTGTTTCTTCTGAGAGTTTTGCAGAAGAAGTAGGGCAAACGAATATCGGTGTAACGTTCTATGGAGGGAAAGAGCCACTAAAAACGGAAGGTGTCATTAAGCCAACAGAGCAACCAGTCACTGATAAAGATAAAAAAAAGTCACAACAACAAGACAAAGTGAGCAGAAAAACCACTGCTAAAACGAATCCGACTAATGCACAGACGTCATTACCAAGTACAGGTGAACGAAATAGCACGTGGCTTTACAGCCTTGGTATTGCATGTTTACTCGTAGTACTAACAAGTTTCTATTATTTGAATAAAAAAAGGAAAAAGGAAAAATAATGTGCTGCTTTTATAAATAGAGTTAATGTAGAAGGAGGAATATAGATGGAGATTACGATGTGGATTTGGATTTGTGCTGGCTTGGCCGTCCTTTGTTTTGCTTTATTTTTACTGTTCTTAGTAAATAGCATGAATTTTGTACATCTGGCAAAGCCTAAGCAGTCTTTAGTAAAACAATCAATGTTTAGTTGGCTGCTTCTGGTGATGTGTGGCGGCTGGGTAGCGGTGGCTATCTTGCTGAATATCGCATTACAAACACAATTAACATAAAGAAAACCCGTTGTAAGTTTTTAAGAAACTTGCAACGGGTTTTTGTTAACTTTAAAATAAAGAACGGTACAATTTATCAAAAAAGTACAGTAGACATTTGTACCCAACTTAGATAGAAAATAAAGCGCTATCATTATATGATGATTACAGGAGGAGGACACAGCTGTGAATTATAAAATAAGTTATCTCCTTGACGAGTATGCAGGGCAAAAAATTGCGCTCTCTTTGGCTCAACAAATAACCGATCTTTCGCAACGAGAATTAGTGACACAACTTTCGACAATAGGCGGAGAAGTTCAACAGAATACCGTCAGCATTCCAAACCTTTCCGCAAATGAATGGGGAAAACAACTTTTTCAACAACGTCAAGTGATCTATAGCGAAACAGAAAGACAAGCACTTATTTTTTTGCTCACTTATTCAGAAATCGAAGAACTATCGGTGTATCATTACCAAAATTTTTTAGACGTTTCGAAAGGCACTATTTTAGCGGATATCAAAAAAGTACGACACCAACTAGCAACTGAAAACATTGCTTTATCCTACGAACGAAAACGAGGGTTTTACCTAGAAGGAGATGAATTTCGGATTCGTCGTTTCGGGAAAAATTGGCTTGCCCGCCTCTTACAACAAAAGTCGGGCACCTTCGCTTTATTTTGCTGGCTCAGTCAGCATCAAATGAGCCAATACGCAAAAATACGTGACGGCATTCAATTAGCCGTCCAGGAAGCACAGCTTCAACTGGTACCCAGCAGATTGGATGAAATTAGTTACTTTCTTGCTTTTTCTCAAAAAAGATTAGGCAAATATGGAACAGTCGTCTGGCCTGAGAACCAGTTAATTCAGTCCTTACGCGCTTATCCCGTCAGTCATCGTATTTTAAGTGATTTAGTTGGGCCAGTGGCGAATGTAGAAACTGAGAGTCTTTTTTTCACGATTTGTTTAATGACAGCCTTGCAAGGAGAATTGCGAGATACGAAGTTAGAGTTTTTATTAGATATTTCTGGTGAAATTATTCGGAAAATGGAATTGTTGGCCGTTGTTCAATTTGAACAGCCTCGTGAATTGCTCATGAATGTGTATTATCATCTGGTTCCTGCCTATTTTCGGATTAGCTATGGCTTTTACTTGCCGAATGTTTTAATCAAGGATATTCGACAATCGTATCGGTCGCTTTATCATCTTTGTGAACAAGCGTTAGCTCCTTTAAAAAAATTAACGAAACGGTCAATCCCGTCAGAGGAAATCGGTTTTTTTACCATATTATTTGGTGGAGAAATTTTCGGGCAAAAAAATGAACAGCGGCAAGAAAAGCTAAAAGCGCTAATTGTTTGTCCCAGTGGTATCAGTTCTTCGTTGATTTTGCAATCGGAATTGCGTCGGCTATTTCCAATGATTGAATTTAAAGAAACGAATGCGGTGAGGGAAATAGAGAATGTATCTGAAAAAAGCTATGACATCATTTTCTCAACGGTCCCTATTGAAACAGCCAAAAAGGTTTATCTTACCAAGCCCATTATGAGCTCTTTGGAGAAAAATCAATTGATGCACCAAGTCCAATCAGATTGGCTATTGCCAGGTATTTCCATGCCAGATGTCAAAGATATTTTAGATGCGTTAAAACCTTATATTTCCTTAAAAAAAGGAGTCACAGAAGCGCAGTTATATCGTGTCTTGCATCGTAAAATGAACAAAATTTTAGAAAAAGAGGAGGATCTGCGTCCAATGTTATCGGAATTATTAACAACAGAAACAGTCCAAGTCCTGCCTGAAGTTGCAGACTGGCGAGCGGGAATTACAGAAGCTGCCAAGCCGTTATTAAAAAATGGCAGTATTACGGAAAAGTACATTGATGCGATGATTCAAAAAGTCGAATCGTTTGGGCCATTTATCCATATCTGTCCAGACGTAGCATTGCCTCATGCGCGGCCAGAAGATGGCGTTAATCAGTTAGGCATGTCATTACTAAAAATCCAAAAAAGTGTCGATTTATTAGAAGATCCTAAGCACGAAATTCACCTTTTTATTTGTTTAGCTGCTTCAGATAACGAAACACATTTACGGGCCTTATCTAGTCTGACAAAAATTCTATCAAAAAAAGAATCATTACATCGCTTAGTGGCGGCTGAAACCGTCCCAGAAATACTATCAATTATCCAAGAAGGAGAGAAATAAGATGAAGATTTTTACAGTTTGTCAAAGTGGTTTAGGAACAAGTTTTATGGTGCAAATGAATATCCAACAAATTTTAGAGGAAGTCGGTGTTGATACAGATAATTTTCAAATTGATCACACAGATGTCGGGAGTGCCAGTGGCGATATGGCTGATTACTTCTTTGTCGAAAAAACATTGCAAGATGCTTTAGGGTCAATTCCTGATGAAAAAATCATTCCTTTAAATGCGATTATTGATTACGATGAAACGAAGGAGAAAGTCTTGAAAGTTTTAGATGACAATGGCATTGCACATCAATAAGAAGGAGGAAAAACATGGAAACTTTATTGAATTTATTTGTTTCAATTGTTAGCCAGCCAGCGATTCTGGTTTCATTAATTGCTTTGTTGGGATTAGTTTTACAGAAAAAGAAATTTTCTGATGTTGTTCAAGGAACGTTGAAAACATTCGTCGGCTTTTTAGTTTTAATTGGTGGCGCAGGGCTATTGGCGAACTCGTTAACGCCCTTTGCGGAGATGTTCCAAACCGCGTTAAATACACAAGGCGTGGTGCCTAGTAATGAAGCAGTTGTAGCGATTGCCTTGCAACAATATGGGACACCAACTGCTCTGATTATGTTGGTGGGCATGGTTGTTAATATTCTGTTGGCGCGTTTTACACGTTTTAAATATATCTTTTTGACAGGTCAAGCGATGATGTACGTTTCGTGTTTGACAGCCGTTATTTTAGTGGGGGCCGGTTTTAGCGTTAGTTTGCCAATGATTCTTTTAGGTGGTTTATTTGAAGGAACTTTATTAACAGTGACACCTGCTCTTTGTCAGCCCTTTATGAAACAAATTACTGGAAATGATAAAGTAGCAATGGGGCATACAGGGAATATTGGTTATGCGGCAAGTGGCTTTATTGGAAAAGTCTTTGGGAATAAAGAAAAGTCAACGGAAGATATTAAAATTCCTAAAAGTTTTGGTTTTTTAAGAGACTCAATCATCTCAATTATGATTTTGATGTCGATTGTCTATGTGATTTTGGCTTTGCTGGCTGGGACAGGCTATGTCGAGCATGAGTTAAGCAATGGCGAAAATGCGATCATCTTTTCATTAATTCAAGCAGGAACCTTTACGGCTGGTTTCGTAGTGGTTTTACAGGGTGTGCGGATGGTTTTAGGAGAAATTGTGCCAGCTTTCCAAGGAATTGCTAAAAAATTAGTGCCTAATTCTAAACCAGCACTTGATGTTCCAATTATCTTTCCTTATGCGCCAAATGCTGTCTTGATTGGGTTCTTTGTGAGCTTTATTGTGGGAACTATTTCAATGTTAGCGATGGTTGGTCTGAATACCACTGTGATTATACCAGGCGTTGTTGGGCACTTTTTCTGTGGTGCCGCGGCAGGTGTTTTTGGAAATTCCACAGGGGGACGTCGGGGAGCGATTTTAGGGGCTGCGTTTAATGGCTTATTAATTAGTTGGTTACCGTTATTCATTTTACCAGTCTTGGGTGATCTACAGTTAGCATCCTCAACGTTTGCGGATACGGATTATTTAATCCCAGGTCTATTTTTAGGCAAATTAGGTGAGGCAGGTCCGAGTCTTTTAGTAGGAGGAATCATTGCTTTTGTAGTGGTTGTTCTTTTGGCTAGCGCTGTTTTGACTATGCGGGAGAAAAAAGTCGCCGAAGAAAACTAAGTGTTTAGTTCTAAAAAGGCAAGTGGGACAGAAGTCGTTTTGACTTCTGTCCCATTTGCCTTTTACCATTGTTCTTGGATAAATTGTGCAATTTGTTTCCGCGCTTGTCGTCCTTCTGGCAAGTATTGTTTCATTGCGAAAACGTGTTGCATGCCAGGCACCAATCGGCAAGTATCTTGTGGTCGTGGCCCTAATTGTTTTAAAAATTGGTGATAGGAAGGGCAAAAAACTTCATGTGTGCCGCCCACGAAAAAAAGTGGCGGAAATTTTTGATAATCAAAGGACAAGCAATTTAAAGAAAGCGTGGAGTGATTGGCTGTGTCGTCAATCTCTTGGGCAATTAATTGTAAATAGTTCATGCCAATCATTTTGTCCTTTTTTTGATAACTTTTGGCAACGGGAATGTCTAAATGTCCATCTAACCAAGGAGAAATTAAAACAGCAGCTTTTGGTAAGCGTTCAGGGAAATCGATGGCTAAATTCTGCAATACGTTTAAAACCAATGTGCCACCAGCAGAATCACCTAATAAAATAACATCTTCGGGATCATAATGCTGTAAAATTTCTTGGTAAGCAGCATAGCAATGATTATAAATATCAGCAAAAGACTTATTTGGTGCTAATGGATATACAGGGATAAAATAATCTGTTGCAAAAGGGAGATCTTCAATTAGTTTATAACTAAAGTCTAATTGGCTATAGGCAAGATTCAATGTAAAGCCCCCACCGTGCAGGTATAGTACAGCTTTCTTGGTAGGCGCAATAACGGAGTTTGACATGCGATACATCGTAGGAAATTGAGTCATTTCTTGAAGAGGAAAAAGATGACGTAAATGTTTTGGCAAAGTTACTTGTTCATTTAATGATCGTTGCCAATGATAAAAAGCCTTGGTGACTTTCGGATTTCGTTCAAGACGAGCAATTTGGGAAAGACGTAAAGAATCTTCAAAAAGACAGGCTTTTAAGGATTTTTGACGAGAACGTGCGTGAAACAAATATGCGCTAGCTAACAACAAACCAATCGATTTCTTTTTCAATTAAGGCCCTCCATTCAGCAAAAAGTAAATCATTTTTTCTACAGTATAACATTTTAAAAGTAGAACAACGAAATTTGTTGAAGGGATGAAAGGACGGTTTAAACGAATGTAGGTATTTATTTGTGGTTGCGTAAAGTAAATGATTGTAGTAAATTAAATGAGATTAAGAGGTCCGGTGAATGGGCGCGTTCACGGCAAGGAGAGAAGTAGGATGACAAATAAAAAGGTTACAATTAAAGATGTTGCCAATGACTCAGGTGTCTCCATTACTACCGTTTCACAAATTTTAAACGGAAATGGGGCACGGTTTAGTGGGAAAACGGTCGAAAAAGTATTGGCTGCAAAAGAGCGATTAAACTATCAGCCCGACTATTTTGCGCAACGTATGGTGATGAAAAAAAGTAAGACGATTGGCGTAATCGTACCTGATATTACTAATCCATTTTTCGCGCAATTGATTCGAGGAATTGAGAGTGTTTTATACAAAGAAAATTTTATACTGATGTTATGCAATGCGGACCAAGATGTTACAAGAGAACATGAATATTTAACAGAGTTGATTCGTCGCAGTGTCGATGGTTTTGTGATTGCAAGTTCTGAAATTTCCAATCAAACGATTAATGAAACGCTACGTGCGAAAAAGATTCCGTTTATTGTACTTGACCAAAAAAAAGCAGAAGGCTTTAGCGACGCTGTTTTGACAGACGATTATAGAGGTGGGCAACTAGCAGCAAAGCATTTACAAGAGCAACGACATGAACAAGTCATCGTGGTAATGCCGCCACATGCGCCAGTCAATATTCAGCAACGTTTAAAAGGTTTTTGTTCTGTTTATACGGAAAAGGTCCAGTTAATCGAAACAGAATTATCAAAAACTGGCGGCTACCAAGCTGTCCCCGAAATTTTAAAAACAGAGAGCACCGGAATTTTTGCTATCAATGATGAAATTGCTTTTGGTTTATATCGAGGATTAGCAGAAGCGGGCAAAAAAATTCCTGAGGATTATAGCATTATTGGTTATGACAATGTTGATATGTGCGAGTATGTTTCGCCGCCGCTAACAACAATTGCTCAACCTGTTTTTCAATTGGGGCAAACTACGGCGACTCTATTATTGGAAAGAATCCATCAGCCAGCAAAAGATTGGGAGGAGCAAACCTTGCCTGTCCAACTGATTGAACGATTTTCGACAGCACCCTTGAAATAGCTTTCAAGGTGTGCTATATTTTTGTTGTGGAATTAAAACGTTTTACTAAAACGTTTTAATTAGAATGAAAAAATAAATTTTATTGAGGTGGATGAAAATGAACGCGGTTACAATTATCGGAAGTATCAATTTAGACACAACATTAAGAGTCAAAGAAATGCCAAAACCAGGCGAAACAATTCACGCCATTGAACATTTTACAGCGGGTGGTGGTAAAGGAGCAAACCAAGCAGTTGCAGCGAAACGTTCAGGCGCAGAAACATATTTTATTGGTGCTGTGGGAAATGATGGCGCTGGAGCTATGATGACTGATTTAATGAGTCAAGATGAAATTAATTTAACTGGGGTCACCACTTTAGAAAAAACAGCTACTGGCCAAGCCTTTATTATGGTAGATAACGCTGGTGAAAATAGCATTATGATTTACGCAGGAGCCAATAACGCCTTTACGCCAAAACAAGTACAGGAACATCAAGAAATTATTGAAAAAAGTGATTTTGTGATTGCCCAATTTGAAAGTGCGATTGATAGTACGATTGCAGCGTTTAAAATTGCTAAAAAAACAGGCGTCAAAACGATTTTAAATCCCGCACCTGCGTTAGAACAAGTTCCTGAAGAATTACTAAACGTGACAGATATGATTGTACCAAATGAAACAGAAACCGAAATTTTAACAGGCATTAAAATCACAGATGAAGCGAGTATGCGTAAAGCCGCAGAAGCACTTCATCAATTAGGGATTGAAGCAGTAATTATTACAGTAGGTAGTAAAGGCGCCTTTTATGACGTCAATGGACGAAGTGGTATTGTGCCTGCTTTTAAAGTGAAAGCGGTTGATACAACGGCTGCTGGCGATACTTTTATTGGCGCATTAAGTAGTATATTAGAAAAAGATTTTAGCAATTTGGAAGAAGCTATTCGTTATGGAAACAAGGCGTCCTCGTTGACTGTTCAACGTTTTGGAGCCCAACCTTCGATTCCTTATCAACACGAATTGGCAGACAAATAAAAAGGAGCGAGCGACATGAAAAAAACAAAAGTTATTAATTCAGATATTTCCCGCGTCATCGCACAAATGGGTCATTTTGATAAATTAAGTATTGGTGATGCAGGCATGCCAGTGCCTCGGACTACAGAAAAAATTGATTTAGCAGTTACCAATGGCGTCCCTAGTTTTATGGAAGTTTTAAACAATGTCCTTGAGGAATTGGCAGTTCAACGAATTTATTTAGCAGAAGAAATTAAAACAGAAAATCCTGACATGTTGGCAGCAATTGAAACTCGTTTACCAGAAACTCCCATCAGTTTTATTCCTCATACAGAAATGAAACAAGAATTAAACAACTGCCATGCATTTATTCGGACAGGGGAAATGACTCCTTACGCAAATATTTTATTAGAAAGTAACGTTGTCTTTTAAACGAGAGAGGGGAAATAGAGATGAATGCGACTGCATTATTAATCGGTTTAGGACCGCTTTTAGGTTGGGGGCTTTTCCCAACAATCGCTTCCAAAATTGGTGGTCGTCCAGTGAATCAAATTCTTGGTACCAGTTTAGGAACATTAATTTTTGCCGCTATTTTTTCAATGATTAATGGTTTAGCTTTTCCAACGGGCATGGATTTATTCTTTTCAATTTTATCTGGTGTCGGTTGGGCCTGTGCGCAAATCATTACATTTAAATGCTTCACGATGATTGGTTCATCACGTGCCATGCCAGTAACGACCGCGTTCCAACTTTTAGGTGCTTCTCTCTGGGGTGTCTTTTTCTTAGGAAACTGGCCAGGTGCGACAGCCAAATTGTTAGGCGCATTTGCCTTAGTGTTAATCATGATTGGTGCCAAAATGACGGTCTGGTCGGAAACGGAGTCCGCTGAGAGTGCTGGGATTATGAAAAAAGCAGTTCTTCTATTAGCCGTTGGTGAAATCGGCTATTGGGCGTACTCTGCAGCACCACAAGCGACGGCAATTGATGGCATGCATGCCTTTTTACCACAAGCAATAGGCATGGTAATTGTGGCAGTTATTTACTCAGCAGTTGTCACTATTAAGGGTGGGGAAATATCCCCATTTATAGAAGCCGTTTCTTACAAACAAATTTTTTCAGGCTTTTTCTTCGCCTTTGCAGCGTTAACTTATTTAATTTCAGCGCAGCCAGATATGAACGGCTTGGCAACTGGCTTTATTCTATCCCAAACATCAGTTGTGCTTGCAACATTGACAGGTATTTGGTTCTTAGGTCAAAAGAAAACAGCCAAGGAAATGACCGTAACGATTATCGGCTTAGTTTTGATTTTGGCAGCAGCTACGATCACAGTGATGATTTAAAAAAGTATTCAACGACCTATTATTCAGGGCGTTGAATACTTTTTTTTATTTGTTCTAAAAATAATGCAGCAGCTGTGGAAAGAACCGTATTTTTGCGCCAAATTAAACTAATTTTGGCTGTTAAAGCAGGATATAGCGGTATAAAACGTAAATTTGTTTGCTTTGTTTCTAGAATACCATCAATGCTTAGGGCGCTACCTAGCCCAGCTTCTACCATCAGTGAAGCGTTGTAAAGTAAGTTGTAGGTCCCAACGATTCGGAACTGATCTAGACTTGCTTCGAGCCAATCAGAGAGTTGGCTCGGAACTTGTGCTTGTCGAGAAATAAATAAAGGTTCTTCTTTTAAATCGGCTGCAGTAATAACATTTTTAGTGGCTAAGGGATGGTCCTTTACAGTAATTAAGCCCCATGTATCTACAATTGGTAATGTTAAATAGCTATATTTTTGTTTAGGTGCAGGCTCAATAATTAAACCAAAATCTAATAATCCTTTGTCTAGCCGTTCTATTACATCATCTGCATTCCCACTGTATAAATGAAGGTGAATATCAGCTGAGTGCTGGCTTGTTATTTGTTGTAGTGCATTCGCTAAAAAAGACATAGCTTTTGTTTCGCCACCACCAATCGTGATTTCGCCATTAATGAATTCATTTTGCGACAAGTTGGTGACTGTTTTATTCGCTAAGCTTAAAATATCTTGCCCTTGTTTAGCTAAATATTCTCCTTCAGGTGTTAATTGTATTTGTCGATTTCCTCGTATAAATAATGTCACGCCTAATTCTTCCTCTAATTCTTTTAATTGCTTAGATAATGTTGGTTGTGATACATGCAATTGTTTGGCTGCGCCACTAATCGTTTTTTCTTGGACCACTGCTAAGAAATAGTGAATCACTCGTAATTCCATTACTTTCCCTCCTATAACTAAAACGCATACTTATCTATTTATTATAAGTATTAGACAGAGGAGTTGTCACGTATTACGATAAATTTAGCAAAAGGAGGCGATTAGGAATGCTTACAAAAAATCTCCAAGAACTAATTGCAACAGGTAGCATTGATAAAGATGAACCACTATTTCAACTTATTCATCAGATTCAAGAGGAAAATAGTCGCTATTTAATAGAATTAAATCAACAAGCCTATACACATAATGAAGTAAGGAATCTTCTTGCCACGATTATCCAAGACAAAATTGACGAAACCGTTACGATTTTATTGCCTTTTTATACAGATTTTGGACGCAATATACATTTTGGTAAAAATATTTTTATTAATCGGGCAGCTATGTTTGTTGATTTAGGGGGCATTATAATTGAAGACAATGTTTTAATTGGTCCGCGCGTTAATCTCTTAAGTGTCAATCATCCGGAACTGCCAATGAAACGGCGAGGTGTATTGCTAGCACCGATTACCATTAAAAAATTTGCGTGGTTAGGCGCGGGTGTCACTGTTTTACCAGGTATTACGATTGGTGAAAATGCTATCGTAGCAGCTAATGCGACTGTAACTAAAGATGTGCCAGCTAACGCTATTGTTGCAGGAACACCAGCTAAAATTATTCGTTGGATTCAGGAAGATAAGGAGGAAATATAATGAAATCATTATCAGAAAAAGTTATTGTTATCATGGGCGCTTCCAGTGGAATCGGTGAGGCAACAGCCCGTTTACTCGCCAGAAAAGGAGCGAAGTTAGTCATTGCAGCACGTCGACAAGAACGTTTAATTGCTATAAAAAAAGAACTTCCTGAAGCAACGATTCTCGTGCAACAAGCAGATGTAACGAAAGAAGAGGAAGTTCAGCGTGTAATCAAGCTTACAATGGAAAAATATGGACGAATTGATGTTCTTTTTAACAATGCAGGAGTTATGCCAACGGCGCCTCTTATTGAAGCACCAAAAGGAGAATGGCGTCAAATGCTAGATATTAATATTATGGGTGTTTTAAATGGCATTGCGGCAGTTCTTCCAATTATGGTTGAACAAAAATCAGGGCAGATTATTGCTACTGATTCTGTGGCAGGACATGTCGTTTATCCAGATTCGGCTGTCTACTGTGGAACAAAGTTTGCTGTTCGAGCAATTATGGAAGGATTGCGACAAGAACAAAGAGAGAATAACATTAAATCAACGATTATTTCACCAGGTGCTGTACAAACAGAACTTTATCAAACAATTTCTAATCGAGTAGTAGCTGAAACGTTACATCTAGAACAGTTAAGTTGGGGCTTAAAGGCGGAAGACATTGCGCAAGCGGTGGTCTTTGCCATAGACACGCCAGATCGTATGTCAATCAGTGAAATGGTTGTTCGCCCGACCACACAAACGATTTAATTTAAAAAGTATTCCTAGAAAGGAATACTTTTTTTGAATCGTGATTGTTCGTTTTTTACAGAATTTAGAATTTGATATTTACTTATTTGTTGGTTTATTATATGATTAAACACGTTGTTTCATTAATAAATTGAATATTTTACGAACATTGTAAAATATTTAGATTTTAGGAGGACGGAACATGAAAGAAAAAATAAGTTCATATTTTGAACTTGAACAATTGAATACGAATATGAAACGAGAAATGTTAGCTGGTTTCACCACGTTTATCTCAATGGCGTATATTTTGTTCGTTAATCCAACCGTACTTGGTGCTTCTGGCATGGACGAAGGCGCTGTTTTTACTGCCACCGCTTTAGCGAGTGCCTTAGGTTGTATTTTAATGGGTGTGTTGGCGAAATATCCGATTGCGACAGCACCAGCTTTAGGAATTAATGCATTCTTTGCTTATTCAGTCTCTGTTGGTATGGGGATTCCTTGGCAAACGACATTAGCAGGCGTTTTTGTGGCTTCATTGATATTTATTTTAATTACAATTTTTAAATTACGCGAGCTAATTATTGATGCAATTCCTGCAGACTTGAAATTTGCTATTTCAGGTGGGATCGGGTTGTTTATTGCTTTTCTTGGTTTAAGCCAAGGTGGCTTAATTGTGGCTAATGATGCGACACTCGTTGGCTTAGGACCTTTGAATGTTGGTTCAACGTGGGTTACCATTGTCGGCTTAGTCGTAACTGCAATTTTGTTAGTTCGTCGAGTACCGGGTGGTATTTTTATTGGGATGGCGATTTCAACGATTGTTGGTTTAGCGACAGGCGTTATTCCAATGCCTGATAAGATTATTTCAAGCGCGCCAAGTTTAGAACCAACATTTTTAGTGGCGTTAGGACATGTGAAAGATATCAATACGATTCAAATGTGGGTCGTGGTTTTAACGTTCCTATTAGTAACATTCTTTGATACGGCTGGTACGTTGGTGGGCTTAGCCAATCAAGTAGGTTTTATGAAGGACAATAAAATGCCGCGTGTGGGGAAAGCTTTAGCCGCTGATTCAACAGCGATGTTAGCTGGTTCTCTACTAGGGACATCGCCAGTTGGTGCATATGTTGAATCATCTGCGGGGATTGCTGTGGGTGGTCGTTCAGGAATCACAGCTATTACAACCGGGATTTTATTTATTTTCAGTTTGCTATTTTCTCCTTTGTTAGCAGTTGTCACTTCGCAAGTTACAGCACCAGCGTTGATTATTGTTGGTGTTTTGATGGCACAATCCTTAAGCAAAATTAAATGGAATGAGATGGAAATTGCGATTCCTTCCTTCTTAATCTTGTTAGGAATGCCATTGACATACAGCATTTCAGATGGGATTGCCTTAGGCTTTATCTTCTATCCAATTACAATGATTGCGGCAAAACGTGGGAAAGAAGTTTCGCCAATTATGTATGGCTTGTTCTTTGTTTTTGTCGGATTCATGTGGATCCTGAATGTTTAAATAACTATTGGTCTGCTGAATCGTTTGATTCAGTGGGCTTTTTTGTAGTCAATTAGTACATATAGATACTCATTTATATTTTTACATAGAGGGATATCGATATAAAGAAGGAGAAAAATGAATTACAAAGAAACCAGTAATTTTTTACAAGTATCGTCGGAACCAAATCGCTTGGAGATTGTAGCTTTATTTTCTTATGGTACTTTGTGTTTTTGCAATGTGTTGACACATTTTGAATTTATACAGCCAACATTTTCTCATTATATGAAAGTACTCGAAAAAAGCTGGAATTGTCTCTGTTATTAACAAAGAGTAATGGTAGGACTTGTTATGATTGACTAGGCTTGTTGTATTGCGAAGATTATAGATTGGAGTGAATTAGTACAAGGAGATAATGAAGACTCTACTGATTTGGTAGTGTCTAATTCGCTTTTTCCATTTTTTACTCTGTGTCTGTTAGTGTGATTTCTCTGTAATGATACAAGCTTTGATAAAGTAATTCTCATTATAAAAAATTTGAAGGTCATTTTAACGTAGTCTGCAAATAAAAAAACAGTAATGCTGATATATGATTAGACAGTACTTTTTTAAGTATTTAATTGCTAATGTAAATATTTGAGAATACTTAGATGGTTGGCATGTTAGAAAATTAATTAATTTTTGAACTTTTTTAATTCTGAGGAAAGATAGGAAAACATTATTTTGTCTTCTGTAATTTTTAATATTTCCATACCTTTATCAATTTTGGTTTGATCATTTTCGCAGAAGCCTGTTCTTACTAATCCAACTGCTAAAAAATCGTATCGTTTTTTTTCTAGAGCTAAATCTACTAGTTTACTAGAAATATAGCAACACTTTTCATAGTTATTATAATATAAAAATAAAGTTGATAAATTTTTTAAAATTGACAGATTTAAATCTGTACAGTAATGAAAATCATTATACTTAGTTATTTCTTTTAGTATTCTAAGACCTGCGTTGTAAGCAATCTCTCTAGGGAGTACAAAAAGAATACTGTTAATCAATTTTAATTCAATTAAATACCATTGCTCCATTTCTGCCAAGCGCTTCCAAATAATTAGAATTTCAGAATTATCTGAATCATTATCTGGAACAATCGTTTGAAATTTTAATGAATTTTTTAGAATAACCGTTATATCAAAAATTAATTGGTCATATTGTTTCTTTAAATACAATTCTCCTAAATGGATGATTTTAATTACTTGATTAGTAGATAAATCATCAACGATAGAAAAATATTTAGCTAATATTAGCTGTTTTTCCTGAAACTTAAAATTATTACAAACATAAAGAAATTCATCAAAACTCATATCTATTTTGTTTAATAAGCATATAGCTGTATGAAGTGTAACAGAGTTTTTTTCATTTTCAAATTTAGATAGAGCAGTTCGAGATATTATTTCTTGGCAAACATATACTTGAGTAAAGTTTTTGTTACTTCTTATTTGTCGAAAATATTTTCCAAACAAAGAAGCAGCCCCCCTTTTTTTATGAAATTTATATGTGAAATAAGTTTACAATATATTATATAAAAACTTTTTATTAGTTACAATATGATTAAGGTTTTTTAATCAAATAGGTTATAAAAAAAATAAAGGAGTTTTTTTATGAAAAAGAGTAATTTAGTTTTTGGGATATTATTGTGTTTTATTAGTTTTAGCAGTGTTAAGGTTCATGCACAAGACGCGTTAGATACAGTTTATGATGATGGAACACTATCTGAATTTTCTATTCAAGAAACACTATCAGAAGTAGTTGATACAGAAGCAGTTGATGTTAATTCAGTATCAGAACAAGGATTTATTCCTGAAATTCCTGCCAATGCTACATACATTTCAGATAGAGAAGAAGCTATAACGTCTGAACCTAGTGCAGAAAAAATTTTAGGAACTGATAATAGAAAAATAGTTAGTAATACAACTATAGATCCATATAAAAAAATAGCGTTTTTATTAATTACTTATCCGAATGGAAAAAAATTTATTGGTAGCGGTAATCTAGTCTCTTCAGATACAGTATTGACGGCAGGTCATTGTCTTTATGATAAGGATATGGGGGGATTTGCAAAATCTATTGCGGTATATCCAGGGTATAACGGCAATTACGCTCCTTTTGGTGTCGCCTATTCAAAGAAATTAATGACAGTTAGAGCATGGGTGGATTCATCTAGCCCACAGCATGATATCGGTGCTATAAAATTAGACAGACCTATTGGAAGTAAGGTTGGTTGGTTTGGATTGACAACGAATCCAACATCTCCAATTACACTATCTGGGTATCATGGAGATTTAAATCGAAAAATGGGGACAGAAACAGGAAATATTTCGAGACTTACAACTAACAATGTTTACTATCAATTAGATTCAACAGGTGGTTCTAGCGGTAGCGGGGTATATAATAATAACAAACAAATTCTAGCAGTCCATGCTTATGGATCAAATTATGAAAATTATGGTACAAGAATAAATACAGATAAGCTTAATGTGGTAAAATCGTGGATTACTTTAAATCCAGTAGCCCCAACAAACACTACTGGTGTAAATTATAATAGCCATGTTGCTGAATTAGGGTGGCTTGTCAATGTCGCTAATGGAGGTACTTCAGGAACTACAGGACAAAACAGACGTATGGAAGCAATAAAAATTAATATCAATGATTCTAAATTTGCAGGTTCAATTCAATACAGAACGCATGTTAAAGACAAAGGATGGCTGAATTGGGTTTCGAATGGCACCGTCTCAGGAACTACAGGTCAGAAGAGACAAATGGAGGCAATTCAGATTAAATTAACAGGTGAGTTGTCGAGTGCTTATAATATTCAGTATAGAACACATCTTCAAAATAAGGGTTGGACAAGTTGGGTTTCGAATGGTGCTACCTCGGGAACTACAGGACAAAATAGACAAATGGAAGCAATTCAAATTAGATTAGTTAAAAAGTAAAAAAGCTACTGTAGTTATTTAGCTAATTTAAAAAAATGAAGGGTTAGTATCTTGTTGTTAACTAGGCACAACTAAGAGGTGTTAACAACTGAAATATTATTTTTGCTGTTAACAAAAATAAACATAGTGCTAAGGGAAATATGTTTGATGACATAAAGTTAAACTTATTTAAAGTCAGAAAGTATTAAAATAAGTATCTACGGGTAATGCTGAGAAAGTATTACTCGTTTTTTGTTTGGCTTGAAAATCTTAGGTTGTACCGAGGTTCAGGAAAGCCCTCAGAGAGGTATGAAAAGTGTATAAGCGACAAGCTGAGATAGGATTCTTGACTCCTACATCAATCAATAAAAAATAAGGGTACCTAGTTTCGTTGCTTGTCTAAAAAGATTAAGTAGCAGATTAGCTAACATTAGAAAAAAATAGGAAGAGATAAAAGAGATTATTTAATAATTAGTATGTAAAAGTGGTATAAGATAAGAGGTAGCCTATTTAGAAAACTTATCGGATTGTGGATGGTAAAAGAGACTTTCATCCGCAGAGTAAATTTGATTAGTTTTAAAGGAATAAAAAGTTTTTTAATCATAAGCACTAGAAAAACGCCCCTTATTTGATGTATAATTTGCAAAGACATTGACCTGTGAAGATACAGGAACAGAGAGGAATTAATTGAGTGAAGTATACAGAAATTATGGTTCGCTATGGCGAATTATCAACTAAAGGAAAAAATCGTAAAACGTTTATCATGCAGTTAGCACAAAATGTGAAACGTGCGTTAGCTGATTTTCCAGCATTGAAAATCCATGCAGATCGAGACAGAATGCATATTTTATTAAATGGGGAAGATAGTGAAGAAGTGATTCCAAAACTAAGTAAAGTGTTTGGAATTCAAAATTTTTCGCCAAGTATTCGTATTGAAAAAGAAATGCCAGCGATTCGTGCAATGGTTCAAGAGGTTGTTCGGGAAGTTTATACGCCAGGTAAGACGTTTAAAATTACTGCTAAACGTTCGGACCATTCATTTGAACTTGATTCAAATGGCTTGAATCAAGAATTAGGTGGGGCTGTTATTGAAGCCATTCCGGAAATTCAAGTACAAATGAAAAAGCCTGATATCAACTTAAGAATTGAAATTCGTAAAGATGCGGCGTATTTATCTTATGAAACGATTCGCGGTGCGGGTGGATTGCCAGTGGGCACCAGTGGTCGTGGCATGTTGATGTTGTCAGGAGGCATTGATTCACCAGTTGCTGGTTATTTAGCTATGAAACGTGGCGTGGAAGTAGAAGCTGTCCATTTTGCTAGTCCGCCTTATACAAGTGAACAAGCGTTACAAAAGGCTAAAGATTTAGCTGAAAAATTAGTCCCTTATGTAGGAACTATTCAATTTATTGAAGTGCCCTTTACAGAAATTCAAGAAGAAATAAAACGAGTTGTTCCCCAAGGCTACTTAATGACTATTACACGACGTTTAATGTTACGCTTAACAGATGCAATTCGTGAAATGCGGAAAGGTTTAGTCATTATTAACGGTGAATCGTTAGGACAAGTGGCTTCGCAAACACTTCAAAGTATGGTAGCAATTAATGAGGTTACCTCAACACCGATAATTCGACCCGTTGTTTCAATGGATAAGACAGAAATTATCGAAATTGCCGAAAAAATTGACACGTTTGAATTAGCCATCCAACCCTTCGAAGATTGTTGTACAATTTTTGCGCCACCGCAACCGAAAACACGACCTCGCTTGGATAAAGCGCAAGATTATGAAGCGCGCTTAGACTTAGAAGGTTTAATGGCTCGGGCCTTAGAAGGACTCAAAATTACAGAGATTTCAGCAGAAACAGCGAAAGATAAACAAGAAGACGAATTTGCAGATTTCCTATAAGAAATAAATACAGTGACGGTCGCTTAGACGTCACTGTATTTATTTTGTACTTATTTCACAAACAAGTTGCTCGGAGAGGGGAACCGTGATAAACTGAATATGTGAAGTAGGTAACAAGGAGGACAGAGGATGGAGAAAAAAATGCCTAAAGCAACGGCAAAACGTTTGCCGGTTTATTTACGTTATTTAAAAATGTTAGGGGATTCTGGTGTTAAACGCATTAAATCACGAGAGTTTAGTGAAATGATCCAGATTCCTTCTGCAACGATTCGGCGTGATTTTTCCCACGTTGGTGAACTGGGCCGAAGCGGTTATGGTTACGATGTGCCGTATTTAATTGAGGTATTTAGTAATATTTTAAATACGCAAGAAGAAAAAAGAATTGCTCTGATTGGTTGTGGCAATTTAGGCAAGGCATTATTAAAAAATAATTTTAGACGCAACGAGAATTTGAATATTGTCTGTGCTTTTGATAATGATTCGGCTTTAGTCGGCACCACGATTAATGGATTATTAGTTCATGATATGTCTGAGTTAGAAGCATTCGTTCGACAAGAAGGGGTCACGGTAGCCATTTCTACAGTACCAAGTCACCATGCCCAAAAAGCCATCGACAAAATTGTTCAAGCGGGTGTGACTGCGATTTTAAATTTTGCGCCAGACCGTGTCAGTGTGCCAGCCAACGTTAGTGTGCAGTATATTGATTTAACAACGGAACTGCAAACACTGATTTATTTTAATGAAACTTTTTCACTAGCAAATAGCCCAAAGCAATAAAATTGTCTTCATAAAAATCCTCTACTATACTTATTATTGAAAGTGGAAAAGGAGGATTTCAGAATGAATGTTACAAGAAAAGGGCACGTATTAGAATTGACAGGTGAACAGCCTAAAGTTGGCACAAAAGCCCCCGTCTTTTCTTTGAAAAATTTAAACAACCAAGAAATCAACTTGGCAGATTATAAAGGTAAAACGGTTTTAATTAGTGTGGTTCCTGATATCGACACACGTGTTTGTTCACTGCAAACGAAACGTTTCAATCAAGAAGCGGCGAAATTAGACGGTGTTCAGATTATCACGATTTCCAATAACACAGTTGAAGAACAAGCAAATTGGTGTGCCGCTGAGGGTGTCGAAATGGAAATGCTTCATGATACTGAAGACTCATTTGGTGCAGCTTATGGTTTGTATATTCCAGAAATGGGCCGTTTAGCACGTGCTATTTTTGTGATTGACCCAGAAGGAACGTTAGTTTATGAAGAAATCGTCTCAGAAGTTTCGTCGGAACCCGATTATCAACAAGCGTTAGAAGCTGCAAAAAAAGTGTAATCCCTCTAGATTACAAATTGACTTTGCTTGCGCTTCATTGTAGAATGAAGCAAAGACAGCGAACAAGAGGAGTATCATTGGCGTCGTTTTAGAGAAAAAGTCGTTCAGGTGCAAGACTTTTACACAACCAGTGAGAAGGTAGCTTGTGAGTCAATGGTTTGAACACAGTACGTTAGTAGAACGATTCGTTTCGTGAACGTTATCTCACGAATGAGTGGCATTTGAATGAATTCAATTCAAATGCAATTTAGGTGGTACCGCGTAAATAAGATGAATCTACGCCCTAAAATACGAAAGTATTTTAGGGCGTATTTTAGTGTTTAGCCAAAAAAACTCATTTGTAAAATAATTACCGCTCCAAATCGCGTATTTTAAGAAAGAAGGGGAAAAAATGTCAGAAGAAAAAAACTTACCAACGAAATATCAACCGACAGAAATCGAAGCTGGCCGTTATCAAAAATGGCTAGATCAAGATTTATTTAAACCAAGTGGCGACAAAAAAGCGAAGCCCTATTCAATTGTTATTCCACCACCTAATGTAACAGGGAAGCTACACTTAGGGCATGCTTGGGATACAACATTACAAGATATGATTATCCGCCAAAAAAGAATGCAAGGCTTTGATACGTTATGGCTGCCAGGAATGGACCATGCCGGAATTGCCACACAAGCAAAAGTAGAAGAGAAACTAGCGCAACAAGGAATTTCACGTTACGACTTAGGTCGTGAAAAATTTGTTGATCAAGTGTGGGAATGGAAAGAAGAATATGCTTCTCACATTCGTGAACAGTGGGCAAAAATGGGCCTTTCTTTAGATTACAGCCGTGAACGTTTTACTTTAGATGAAGGGCTATCTGAGGCCGTTCGTAAAGTGTTTGTCTCTCTTTACGAGAAAGATTTGATTTACCGTGGTGAATATATCATTAACTGGGATCCAAAAGCGAAAACAGCATTGTCTGATATTGAAGTAATCCATAAAGATATTGAAGGAGCTTTTTACCACATGAGCTACCCATTATCAGATGGTTCTGGCGTTGTTGAAATTGCGACAACGCGTCCTGAAACAATGTTGGGAGATACGGCGATTGCGGTCCATCCAGAAGATGAACGGTATCAGGAACTTATTGGTAAGACAGTTGTCTTGCCATTAGTAGATAAAGAAATTCCAATTATTGCAGATGACTATGTAGATATGGAATTTGGAACAGGGGTTGTAAAAATCACACCTGCCCATGATCCAAATGACTTTGAAGTCGGTAATCGTCATGACTTACCTCGAGTAAATGTTATGAACGAAGACGGCACGATGAATGAACTGGCTGGAAAATACGAAGGAATGGATCGTTTTGCCGCACGTAAAGCGATTGTCTCCGACTTGAAAGAACTAGGTCGCTTAATTAAGATCGAAACAATGAATCACAGCGTGGGCCATTCAGAACGAACAGGCGTTGTCGTGGAACCACGTTTATCGACCCAATGGTTTGTAAAAATGGGACCATTAGCTGAAAAAGCAATAGAAAATCAAAAAACAGAAGACGCTGTTGAATTTTATCCACCACGCTTCAATCAAACATTTTTACGTTGGATGGAAAATATTCATGACTGGGTTATTTCGCGACAATTATGGTGGGGCCACCAAATTCCTGCTTGGTATCACAAAGAAACGGGCGAAATGTATGTTGGGATGGAAGCACCAGCCGACAGTGAAAACTGGGTTCAAGATAGTGATGTCTTAGATACATGGTTTAGTTCTGCATTATGGCCATTTTCAACGATGGGTTGGCCGGACGAAGCAAGCGAAGATTATCAACGTTACTTCCCAACAAGCACATTAGTTACTGGCTATGATATTATTGCCTTTTGGGTAAGTCGTATGATTTTCCAAAGCTTAGAGTTTACAGGCGAACGTCCCTTCCAAAATGTCTTAATTCACGGCTTAATTCGTGATGAGCAAGGACGCAAAATGAGTAAATCATTGGGGAATGGGATTGATCCAATGGATGTCATCGAAAAATATGGCGCAGATGCGTTACGTTGGTTCTTATCAAATGGTTCAGCACCTGGTCAAGATGTTCGTTTTAGTTATGAAAAAATGGATGCTTCTTGGAACTTTATCAATAAGATCTGGAATGCAAGTCGCTTCGTTATCATGAATGTAGAAGGTATGACTGCTGCAGATATTGACTTTAGTGGTGAAAAGACTGTCGCTGATCGTTGGATTTTAACGCGCTTAAACGAAACAGTCGCCCGTGTGACAGAATTATTTGATCGTTTTGAATTCGGTGAAGCAGGTCGCCAATTATACAACTTCATCTGGGATGATTTCTGTGATTGGTATATTGAAATGAGTAAAGAGATTCTTTACGGAGAAAATGAAGCAGCTAAACAAACAACACGGAGCATCTTGGTGTACACATTGGATCAAATCTTACGCTTATTGCATCCAATTATGCCGTTTGTAACAGAAGAAATTTGGGAAAAAATTCCGCATCAAGGTGAGTCATTGGTTGTGGCAGAGTACCCAGTTGTTCATGAAGAATTTAACGATGAAGCAGCAGCTCGAGGAATGGAAGTTCTGAAAGAAGTTATTCGTTCGGTTCGGAATATTCGAGCAGAAGTGAATACACCACTTTCTAAACCAATTACCTTGTTAATTAAAACAAACGATACAGAAGTAGAAGAATTTTTAACAGCTAATACTAGCTACTTAGAACGCTTCTGTAACCCAGAGGAATTAGTCATCAGTCGTGAAATAGAAGCGCCAGAATTAGCCATGTCCGCTGTATTAACAGGCGCAGAACTATTCTTACCATTAGCTGGGTTGATTAATATCGAGGAAGAAATTGCTCGCTTAGAAAAAGAATTAGACAAATGGACAAAAGAAGTCAAACGTGTGCAAGGCAAACTTTCAAATGAACGTTTTGTGTCAAATGCACCAGATGAGGTCGTGGAAGCAGAACGTGCAAAAGAAAAGGACTACCTTGAAAAACAAGAGGCTGTCAAAGAACGGATTGCCCAATTACGTTCAATCTAAAAAAGAAAAGACAACAAAACCAAACGTTGGTTTTGTTGTCTTTTTGTTATAATTTGCCAAATAATTGAAACAAATACAACATTAAATAGCTGTAAGTAGCCACAGACCAGAATTTCAATAAAAGAACAATTTTCATGAATTCTTTTAAAGAAATATCTGTAATTCCCGCCACTAAACAAACAATATCATCTGGAGCGAAGGGGACTAACATAGTAAAGATTAAGAGCTTTTTGACATTGTGTTCATTTTTGTCCAAAATCTCTTCAAATTTTTTGTATTTATTGGGTGAAAGGATTATTTTTACAAAGCTACGTCCATAGTAACGAACCAGTAAAAAGCCAATAAACTCACCAATAATCAATCCAAGATAGCTATACAAAAGGCCTTGCAAATTGCCAAACATCAACATTCCTGCAACAGAAGAAATTCCTCCAGGTAGAATAGGGATAATCACTTGGACGATTTGTAAAAGAATGAAACACAGAACCGCATAGTTACCAAACTGTTTAATAAAAGCTTGCAAGGAAGCAACAGAATGAAAAATTCCTCTGGAATATCCCCATAAAATTAAGCCGAAGAAAAGCACCAGTCCAACTAGGGGTAACCACCGAATGAGTCCATTTAAAAATTTTTTCTGATTAGTCATGAGTGGCCTCCTGACGTTTTCGACGGTATTTTTTAAAGCCAAGATAACCAGCCGTTCCCAGTAAAATCGTTCCGCTGACGGCAGTGCCGAGATAAATCATTCTTGGATGATAGGCAAAGGTTAACTGCTGTTTGCCAGCTGGGACTTCAACAGCTAAAAAGCCACCTAGAATGCGTTGTGTTTTTAAGGGTTCTTTTTGTAGCGACGATTTGACTTGCCAATCTTGGTCATAAGGAATGGACGTATACAGTAACTGAGTGTCATTTCCAGGTACATTCAGTGCGCCATTTAAATGGCCTTTTTTAGTTGCATTCACGTGAAGAGCTTGTTGGCGTAATTTGTCAACCGCACGATTAAAGGCTGTTTGGTCTAAAGTTTGAAGTTGCCAATTAGTTAAATCAACCACTTGTTCAGCAGTTAGTGACAGGGTCACGGTAGTTCCTTTTTCAAAATGCCCTAAATTGAACAGTTGATTGGTTGCAATATAAATCGGCGTCGAGATAACTTGTTGGTTTACCTTCAATTGTGTAACTTTTTTCCATTTTAAATTCGGAATATAAAGATGCAAGTCGCCAGTGCTATTCACTTTAAAGGTTGCTTCAATTGTTTCATTGGTATGATGAGGTTCATTTATCAACGAAGCTGTTTTAAAGTAAGGTTTATCCGTCGGCACGAGCGTTTGCAGGAGTTCTTCTTGGGCATCTAAAGGATTATTTTTTGCTAATTTTAACTTGGTTAATGCGGTTGGCGCCAAAAAGCCCATACCGATCGCTTCATCATTTTCCATGATTTTCGTGGAACCAACTGTTTTTAGCAATTTTTCACTCGTAGGTTTTTCAATTGGTAAAAAGTCATATTTCACATTTAAAAGTAAATTGGTTAATTGTGAATTATCCACATAGGCAATCCGGCGATCATTTTTTCGATATAAACCTAGCGCACTTAATGTGTCTTGGGTAGTGGCAGTTAAAGTCGAAGTATAGCTAGAAACGCCAGCATAGCCATAAAGTAAAGGATTATTGTAGCCGTTATTGATTTCACGGAACCCTGTTTCTTTGGAAGGAATGACTTGTTTCATGCGATAAAGTTCTGGTGCTGAGGCCATTTTTTCATCGATTAATTGGCTGTGTTTTCGGTAATCTTGGGCAAATGTTGCTTGGCTACCAAAGGGCATGTGTTTAAAAGAAATCCAGAAATTCGTTGTTAATTCTGTGCTGACCAGTAAGAATAAAGCAACGACTACATAGTTTCTTAAGGCCTTTTTGTGTGCTAAACGCAAGCAAAAGAAAATCAACCAAATAAAAAGTAAACTTAGCCATAAATAATTGATCGAAATTAAGAGATTCTTTTGTGGACCATAATACAAAGATCCGTAGCCAATGACTAACAGCAGACTAAAAATAATAGGTGCGGTCCAAGGAATGGTCACTTTTTTAAGCCAAACTTCATAGGCAAAGACAATCAATAAAAAGCTAAAGATAAAGACATTTCGGTAAGGGAACCCAGCTGGGCTTTGAAACATGTGCCACACAGTGTTAAAGGCTTCTAACCAAAAGCTTAAAAAAAGAATGAATAAAAGAATTGCTGAAGCTATTCTTTCTTTTAACGCAATTTGTTTCGTTTGAAAATAGGCAACACAGAGGAGTGTCACAAATAATCCAGCAAAAACGGTTGGTAAATGGTCTAAACGCAACTCATAATTAATAGAACCTAAGCCTAATTGCGAGAAAAACGAAGTGTTGAACTTAGGCGTTAAAAAGAACGTCGAGACATCAAAATCTGCTTTTTTTGTATAGAGCATCCCTTCTGCTGCAGGTAATAATAAAAAGCTAGTTGCAGTTCCTGTTAAAAAAGAAACGAGGATGAATAACGGACTTTGTTTAAAAAATTGCCGAATAGCATGAGCTTGGGTATTCTTTTTAAAGAACCAATAGATACTGTACAAAACAGCAAAGAGACAAATCATATAACCCATGTAGTAATTCGTCACAATCGCTAAAAACAGGGTTATACTGTATAAGCCCCATTTGCGTTGATCCCATAAACGTTGGAGTCCCAATAAGATAAGCGGGAATAGAATTAGTGCATCCAACCACATAAAGTTTTGGCTATAGACGGTGACAAAGCCACAGAAACTATAGGACGTTGAAAAAAGTAACGTGGTGCCATCAACTTTTTGATAGGTGTATTTTAAATAGCTAAACATCGTCGTGCCCATCAAGGCAAGTTTTAAGGTAATAATCCATAAAATTGCTATAGGTAATTGTTCATAAGGAAAAAAGAAAGCCAACACATTAAAAGGGCTCAGTAAGTAATAGGCTGCCAAAGGAACAATCGACTCACCAATCTCATTGGAAAAAGAGTAGAATGTAGTTATTCCCTCGTGAAAAGAGCGTTTTAAAAAACTCAAGAAAGGCATGTATTGTGTGCCTAAATCACTAACTAATAAGTTGTTGTCACCAAAAGGCGCAAGTTGTAATGTCATCCATACAAGCAACAGAAGTAAAAACGGCAAGAAAAAACTTCCTAACCATAAAAGCTTCGATTTGTTTTTCATCAAAATAAGTCCACCTTTATAAAAAAATCATGAATAAGCGTGTTGAACGCTCTAAAAATAGTTTTTAATTGGCTGGCTGGAATGAACCATCCAGAATGTTAGTTTACCATAAGTTCATTAATGTATCCGCTAATAACGCAAAATTATGAAAAATGCAAAAAGTTTTCAAGAAAAAGTTTCAATTGGTTATTAGTGAAAAAGTCACCTAACTTAGTTATAATGTAGAAGAAGACAAGGAGTTGGACAAGATGCAATTAACAATAGAAGAAGCCATTGAATGGATTCATAGCCGGTTACCCTTTGGTTCAAGACCTGGTTTGGATCGGATTAATGCGTTATTAGAAAAAATTGATCATCCAGAAAACAAAGTGCCAACGATTCATATCGCAGGAACCAATGGTAAAGGCTCAACCGTGACATATTTACGCTGTCTATTAGAAGAAATGGGCTTGAAAGTCGGAACCTTTACCTCTCCTTATATTGAATCATTTAATGAAAGAATTGCGATAAATGGTCAACCAATTTCAGACGAACAATTGATTACCTATGTGGAAAAGTATCAACCAATCATTAAAGAATTAGACCAGATCACTGAAGTGGCTGGAATTACAGAATTCGAAACATTGACAGGAATGGCCTTGGACTATTTCGTGAATGAACAAGTGGATATCGCCGTTGTTGAAGTTGGCTTAGGTGGATTACTTGATAGCACCAATGTCGTGAAGCCATTATTGACGGGAATTACGACAATTGGGAAGGATCACACAGAAATTTTAGGTGAAACAATTGCTGAAATTGCCTATCAAAAAGCGGGTATTATTAAAGAAAAAGTCCCAGTAGTAACAGGCAATATTTGTGCTGATGCGCTAGCAGTCATTGAAAAAGTCGCACAAGAAAAACAGAGTCCAATTTTTCGTTTTGGCAAAGAGTATCAAGTGGAATATCTACATCCTGATACACAATGGGGGGAAGTATTTAATTTCTATGGAGAAATGGGCAAACTGACAAAAATTAAAGTTCCCTTGTTGGGGCGTCACCAAGTAGAAAACGCGGCGGTAGCTATTCAATTATTTGACAAGTATTGCCAACTACAACATTTGCCGTTTAAAGAACGAGACATTACTCAAGGGTTAGCTAAAGCGCAATGGCCAGCTCGAATGGAACGTCTTAGTGATGAACCGTTGATTGTTTTAGATGGTGCCCACAATGATCATGCAGTAAAACGCTTAGTTGAAAACTTGCGCAAAGAGTTTCCACAACACACGATTCATATTTTATTTTCAGCTTTAGCAACTAAAGATGTAGATGAGATGATTCAGGACTTAAAGCAAGTACCGAATGCGCATCTTTACTTAACTAGCTTTGATTACCCTAAAGCTATTGCACTTACAGAAATGGAAAAATATGAAGACGATTTAACAGAAATTGTGTCTTTATGGCAATTTGGCTTAGGCGAAATTTTAGAAAAAATGTCGACAGATGATTTATTATTAGTAACAGGTTCATTATATTTTGTTTCTCAAGTAAGAGAATTACTTTTAACTATAGGAGGAAATGATGAAGAAATTTGATGGCGTAATTTTTGATATGGATGGGTTGCTTTTTGATACGGAGTTGATTTACTATACATCTACTCAAAAAGTAGCAGATGCAATGGGGTTACCATATAGTAAAGAAGTCTATTTAGACTATGTTGGGATTTCCGATGAAGAAGTACAAGAGAATTACCGACGTATTTATGCATCCTATGGTCATGACACAGTGGAAGAATTTATCCGCCGTTCTTATGATGATACCCTGCAAGAGTTTCGATCTGGTAACGTACCTTTAAAACCAGGGGTGGTGGAATTTCTCGACTTTTTAGATGATCAAAAAATTCCTCGATTAGTTGCTTCAAGTAACGTCCGTCCAGCAATTGAAATGTTATTAAGCCATGCTGGGATTCAGGATCGTTTTGTAGGAATTGTTTCAGCAGAGGATGTTAAACGAGCAAAACCAGACCCAGAAATTTTTCAAAAAGCACGTCAACTTTTAGGAACAGAAGCCCCGAAAACCTTGATTTTCGAAGACTCATTTCATGGGGTAAGTGCGGCTCATAGTGCGGGCATTCCAGTGATCATGGTACCTGATTTATTGCAACCAACTGAAGTTATCCAAGAGAAAACATTACATGTCTTGGAGAGTTTACATCAAGCGCCACATTATTTAAAATAATAAAAACAACACTCCTTTGCGTAGTTTATTAATGACTAGCAAAGGAGGTTTTTTTATGCAAGTATCGGATCTGTTTATTCGCGAGATGCCGAGTGATTGTTTACCACGAGAACGGCTCTTGGCGATAGGAGAAAAAGCATTATCGAATCAAGAGTTGTTGGCGATTCTGTTACGCACTGGCTCAAAAGAAGCAGACGTGATGACTGTTGCCGCAACGCTGTTAAAACAGTTTAAGCAGCTTTCTTATTTGCAGCAAGCCACGTTGAACGAGTTAATGGCTATTAAAGGCATTGGCCAAGTGAAAGCCATTGAATTACGTGCGGCCATTGAATTGGGGTGTCGAATTTATCAAAGTAGTCAAATCAAATTTGGCAAAGTTACGTCCAGTCAACAAGTCGCTCAACGATTACTCCAAGAGATGAAGGGGCTGCAACAAGAACATTTAATTTGTATTTACTTGAATACCAAGAATGACATTATCCAACAGAAAACGATTTTCAAAGGTTCTCTGAATCAAAGTATTGCTCATCCACGCGAAATTTTTCGGGAAGCGGTTAAATATTCTTCTGCTCGCATACTATTAGCTCATAATCATCCATCTGGCAATCCGACACCGTCTCCACAAGATATTCAATTTACCAAACGAATGGAAGAATGTGGCGAAATGATGGGGATTCAATTGTTGGATCATATTATTGTTGGTGATAGCGGATACATTAGTTTGAGAGAAGAGAATTTTTTTGCTTCAGAATGAGGACAATTCTTGCAAAAATATTTTATCACGTGTAAAATGAAAGGGTAATCTTGTTTGGAATTATGTAGACTTTTTAAATTTTTTTAAATATTCTATTGGAAGCGAGCAAAGTTACGACTATTTATGTGCAAATGCACGAGGAGGAACAAAAGAATGGAACAAGGAACAGTAAAATGGTTTAACGCAGAAAAAGGTTTTGGTTTTATCTCACGCGAAGACGGAAGCGACGTATTCGTACACTTCTCAGCTATCCAAGGTGATGGTTTCAAAACTTTAGAAGAAGGTCAAGCAGTGACTTTTGATGTTGAAGATTCAGACCGTGGCCCTCAAGCAGTTAACGTAGAAAAAAACTAATAAAAAATAATCCAAAAACACCTAACATGCGTTAGGTGTTTTTTTGTTAGAAAAAATAGAGAAGAAAAATGGACAAGCATTTTTCTTCTCTATTAAATGAGAGCTTTATTGATCACTAACTGTGGCAGTCATAATCATTGGTAGAATCATTGGATGACGTTCTGTTTGTTCAAACAAGAAAGGCTGTAAAGCGGTCGTCATGGCTTCGCCTAATTTTGCTTCGGTACAGTTTTTATCTTTCATTGCTTCACGTAGAGCATTGAATAAAAGACGTTGGCCTTCATGAATCATATCACCAGACTCACGCATGTAGACAAAACCACGGGAAAGAATGTCTGGACCAGCCATAATTTCTTTATTTTTAATATCAACTGTTGCTACCGCTAAAACTAAACCTTCTTCAGATAAGATACGACGATCCCGTAAAACAACATTCCCGATATCACCGACACCATTTCCATCAACGTACACGTCGTTAGCGTTGAAGTGACCAGCAGGACGTGCGCTATCAGCCGTTAAAGCTAAGACATCGCCGTTGCCCATGATAAAGCAATTTTCTTCAGGAACCCCTGTATCTTGAGCGAGCGAAGCATGGATTTTTAACATTCTAAATTCACCATGAACAGGCATGAAATATTTAGGCTTCATCAAACGAAGCATTAATTTTTGCTCTTCTTGTCCACCGTGACCAGAAGTATGGATATTATTGATTTTTCCGTGAATAACTTCTGCACCGGCTTCAGATAATAAGTTGATTAAACGGTTAACGCTTGTCGTATTCCCAGGAATTGGTGAACTTGAGAAAACAACCGTATCGCCTGGTTGAATACTAATTTGGCGATGTGTACCGTTAGCAATCCGACTAAGCGCGGCCATAGGTTCTCCTTGAGAGCCAGTACATAAAATCATTGTTTCATTTGCTGGCAATTGATTCAGTTCCGCCGCATCGACAAACGTTCCTTTTGGCACTTTGATGTAGCCTAAGCGTTCGCCATTGACAATGGCATTTTCCATGCTACGACCAAAAACAGCAATTTTGCGACCGGTTTTCACGGCTGCATCAGCAGCTTGTTGTAAACGGAAAATGTTTGAAGCAAAACTGGCAAAGATAATCCGACCATCAATTTTTTCAAAGATTTTTAAAATAGAGGTCCCAATTGTTTTTTCGGATTTTGTAAAGGTGGGTATTTCAGCATTGGTACTGTCTGAAAGAAGACAAAGAACGCCTTCTTCACCTAATTTTGCCATTCTGTGTAAGTTGGCTGGCTCGCCAACGGGTGTAAAGTCAAACTTAAAGTCACCTGTTGCGACAATGTTACCAGAAGGCGTTTTAACCACAACGCCCAAGGCATCAGGAATACTGTGAGTCGTCCGGAAAAAGCTAATCGCTGTTTTTCTAAAACGAATCACCGTATCTTCATTAATTTCGTGTAATTCCGCTTCTCGCAATAAACCATGTTCATCTAGTTTGTTGGTAATTAAAGCCAAGGCTAGTGGTCCCGCATAGATTGGGATATTCGCTTGACGTAAAAGATAAGGAACGCCACCAATATGGTCTTCATGACCGTGGGTAATAACGAGTGCTTTGACTTTATGCAAATTTTGAACGATGTAGCTATAATCTGGAATCACGTAGTCAATCCCAAGTAAATCATCTTCTGGGAATTTGATCCCAGCATCAATAATGATAATTTCATCTTGGAATTGTACCCCATATGTGTTTTTTCCAATTTCGCCTAAACCACCGATTGCAAAAACGCCAGTTTCGTTATTTTTTATGTTTACTTTCATGTTAAAACTCCGTTAGAGTGAAGTCCGCATGTTCTTGCTCGTAAGCAAGATGTTTTTCGTCTAATAATTGAACGTATTCAATATTGTATGGGGTATTTTCTTCAACTAATTGGCGCACGATTACATCGCTATCGGCTTCCATGTAAAGAGATTTTGTGTCTTCTCTTTTTGGGTTTCTGATTTTTGTTTCTTGATAGTATACTTTGTAAATCATCGATTCATTTCTCCTTCAGCTACTAATAGTAGCAATTTATAGTTTTTTTCATTTTAAGACAGAAAATTAAACACAACAAAACGAGGTGCTGATCACCTAAAAAAGAATGCTCATCAAAAACATCTGTTAATGATGAAATGAAGCCTCGACTTTGCTTCATTCTGGGTATTTGATTTTATGTGTTCTTTTTTCAACCGTCCCGTGTGTTGTGAATAACAACAATTAAGCTTATTTTATCATAGAATGATAAGGAAGTATAGAAACACTCACTGGACTTTTAAAAAAAACAAACTTCTTGTTTCACCTTATTCTTGATCAAGTTCGAGTGCCTTTTTTTTAGGACGCCAATACCAACTTAAGCCAATCACGTGAGCTAAATAAACAATCGCTAAAGTCGTAGTCATCAATGTATTTCGGACAATTAAACACGGAATGGCAAATAAAAGAAACATGGAAATAAATAGTTTCCATTTACCTTTACGAGTAATTTTTTTCTCGAAGAAGGCTTCTTGGATATATTTTTGATAATAAGAAGAAGCTAAAAATTTGTTATAAAGTTTATCTGAACTACGCATCCAAAAAAAGGCCGTTAATAAATAAAAACCAGTGGTGGGTAAAAGCGGCAAAAAGATTCCTAACGTGCCTAAAGCAAACGTACAGGAACCGAGAAAAATGAAGAATAATTTTTTCATTCAAAGGGTCCTTTCAGTTTTTCCCAATTATGGCACAATCAAAAGGAAGTAGCAATTTTAATCGTATAAGTAAATCATTAAAATTATCTATTTTTTAGAAAATCTAAAAGAGAAAGGATAGAAAGAGAAAGGCTGTTTTTTCTAGCCAGACAGCTTGTATTACCGATTTCTTTTTGATACAGTGGGAGTACTAGAAAATTTAAAGTAAGATAAGAAGGAGATGATTAATTGAAGTTAATGTGGCGTTACACAATGCGTTATAAGAAATTACTTTTCGCTGATTTTATTTGTGTGTTTGGTTTTATTTTGATTGAATTAGGCTTGCCGACCATTTTAGCACGAATGATTGACAAAGGAATTATTCCTAGAGATATGGACTATATTTATCAGCAAGGGATTTGGATGGTTGTAATTACGATTATTGGTGTCGCAATGAATATTTTGCTGGGGTACTTTGGTGCCAGAATTACAACAAACATTGTTCGTGATATTCGTGATGATTTATTTGAAAAGATTCAAACTTTCTCACACAGTGAATATGAAAGTATTGGGGTTTCTTCCTTAATTACGCGAACTACCAATGATGCATACCAAATTATGCTCTTCATGGGAAATATTTTACGTCTTGGCTTTATGACGCCAGTGATGTTTATTGCCAGTCTTTACATGGTGATGCGAACGAGTCCGTCGTTAGGAATGTACGTTTTAGGTGCCTTGCCTTTTCTGCTGCTAGCAGTTGTCGGGATTGCTCGTTTGTCAGAACCGTTATCTAAAAAGCAACAAAAGAACTTAGATGGAATCAACGGGATTTTAAGAGAAAATCTTTCTGGATTGCGGGTAATACGCGCATTTGTTAATGAAAAATTTGAAGAATCTCGTTTTAATAAAGTTAATGAAACTTACACTAAAAGTTCAAAAAGTCTGTTTCGTTTAATGGCAGCAGCCCAACCAGGCTTCTTTTTCTTATTTAATATTGTGATGGTCTTAATCATTTGGAGCGGGACTGTTCAAATCAGCCACGGGGATTTAGAAGTTGGGAATTTAATAGCTTTTATTGAATATATTTTCCATGCGCTGTTCTCGTTTATGTTATTTGCCAGTGTCTTTATGATGTATCCGCGGGCTGCGGTTTCGGCTTCGCGGATTCAAGAAGCCTTAGACATGGAACCAGCTATTCGTGAAGAAGAAGGCGTAACAGAAACAGCTACTAAAGGCTATCTAGAGTTTAAAAATGTAACCTTTGCCTATCCTGGACATGCGGAAAGCCCAGTCATCCGCAATGTAAGTTTTAAGGCGTCACCTGGTGAAACAGTGGCCTTCATTGGGAGCACAGGTAGTGGGAAATCAACATTAATTCAATTGATTCCACGGTTTTATGATGTATCAGAAGGTGAAATTTTAATCGATGGAGTGAACGTAAAAGAGTACAAACTTAGTGCATTACGCAATAAGATTGGCTATATTCCACAAAAAGCGTTACTTTTTACTGGTACAATTGCTGATAACCTTCGCTACGGTAAGGAAGATGCGACGTTAGAAGAAATGGAACGAGCAATTGACATTGCTCAAGCCACAGAATTTGTTTCACAAAAACCGCAAGGCTATGATGAACCTCTTTCAGAAGGTGGCACGAACTTTTCTGGTGGTCAAAAACAACGTTTAGCTATCGCACGGGCGATTATTCGCAATCCGGAAATTTATATATTTGATGATAGTTTTTCTGCGTTAGATTATCAAACAGATGCAAATTTACGAGCGCGTCTGAAAAAAGAAACAACAGAATCTACTGTTTTAATTGTGGCACAACGTGTTGGAACAATTATGCATGCGGACCGCATTGTTGTTTTAAACGAAGGCGACGTGGTCGGAATTGGCACACATCGTGAATTACTTGAGACTTGTCCAATTTACTATGATATTGCGGCTTCTCAATTGTCAGAGGAGGAATTAGCATGAAACACGCCTTTTCTTCTATGAAACGAATCGGTCGCTATATTAAACCGTACCGAGTGACGTTTTATTTAGTTATTTTATTTACAATATTAACCGTTGCCTTTAATGCAGCGTTGCCTTATTTGACTGGATTACCAACGACAGAAATTAGCCGTAATATTGCGGCTGGCGAATCCATTAATTTTGATTATGTAATCCAATGTTTAATTTGGATTTTAGTTGTGGGAACAGGTTATTGTGTGGCACAATTTTTGTCAGGCTTTTTAATGACGAATGTCGTTCAACAATCCATGCGCGATTTACGTCGCGATATTGAAGAAAAAATCAATCGTTTGCCAGTTTCTTATTTTGATAAGAACCAACAAGGAAATATTTTGTCACGGGTGACGAACGATGTGGATGCTGTCAGCAATGCGATGCAACAAAGTTTTATCAATATTGTTTCAGCAGTCTTAGGGATTGTGATGGCGGTAGTGATGATGTTCTTAATCAATCCGCTGATGGCGATTTTTTCAGTCATTATGATTCCGTTGTCGCTGATTATTTCAAGAACAATTGTTAAAATCTCCCAGAAATATTTCCAAGGAATGCAAAATTCTTTAGGAGACTTAAATGGTTATGTCCAAGAAAATATGACTGGGTTCAGTGTTTTAAAACTATATGGTCGGGAAAAAGAAACCCTTGAAGGCTTCAAACAAGTCAATCATCGTTTAAATGGTTTTGGTTTCAAAGCATCCTTTATCTCAGGATTAATGTTGCCATTGGTTCAAATGACCGCTTATGGGACCTATATCGGGGTAGCTGTCCTTGGTAGTTACTATGTGGTTGCTGGTGTGATCGTAGTGGGGCAATTACAAGCGTTTATTCAATATATTTGGCAAATTAGCCAACCAATGGGGAATATTACGCAGTTGTCTGCAGCTTTACAAAGCGCTTCAGCTTCGACCATGCGGATTTTTGAAATCCTAGATGAGCCAGAAGAAGAACTTAACGAACAAGATGTTCCTTTGCCAGAACCTATTTTAGGTTCTGTTGAATTTGAAAATGTCAGCTTTAGTTATGACCCAGAAAAACCGTTAATTCGTAATTTGAACTTTAAAGTTGATGCGGGCCAAATGGTTGCGATTGTGGGACCAACTGGCGCTGGGAAAACAACCTTAATCAACTTACTGATGCGTTTTTATGATGTAACAGAAGGCGCCATTAAAATTGATGGCATTGACACGAAAAAAATGAACCGTAGTGATGTCCGATCTGTATTTGGAATGGTATTGCAAGATGCTTGGTTGTATAAAGGTACCATTGCAGATAACATTCGTTTTGGGAAGTTGGATGCCACGGATTATGAAGTTGTGGATGCAGCGAAAACGGCCAATGTGGATCACTTCATTCGGACAATGCCAGATGGGTATGAAATGGAAATCAATTCTGAGGGAGATAACGTTTCCCTTGGTCAAAAACAATTGTTGACCATTGCCCGAGCGGTAATTTCTGATCCGAAAATTTTGATTTTAGATGAGGCGACTAGTTCAGTCGATACACGCTTGGAAGCCTTAATTCAAAAAGCAATGGATCGTGTTATGGAAGGACGAACGAGTTTCGTTATTGCCCACCGCCTATCAACTATTCGTGAAGCTGATTTAATTCTTGTTATGAAACAAGGAGAAATCATTGAAAAAGGTACGCATCATGAGTTGCTGGAACAAGGTGGCTTCTATGAAAAACTATACAATAGTCAATTTGCTGAAGAAGGCGACTATGAGGAATAAAAAGAGGTCGGGACAGAAGCGTTTAACTCCGAGAAATAAGAAGGAATTTCCGAAAATTGTTCTGTAATTTTTGGAGAATTCCGGCTTATTTCCGAAGGAGTTGCTTTTGTTCCCGCCGTTTATCAGTTTTTGAGCGTGGAGCAAAAATCCAAAGTGATTTTTGTCCCACGCTC
>OBCO01000288.1_pt1 | contig 56658 bp, 53 predicted proteins | sample 1495971 | NCBI WGS metagenome assembly OBCO01 (sample SAMN04168690, study PRJEB22393) | synthetic metagenome | isolation source: purchased from BEI Resources HM-276D | reverse complement strand
GAGCACTACCTTGCCAAGGTAGATGTCGCGAGTTCGAATCTCGTCTCCCGCTCCATCATCCCCCCTTCGCCTCGGGAGAGGTGAAGGGGTTTTTTGTTGTCTCTGTATTCTCTGCTTTGCAACCATATAGAAGAAGCCCCCGCCGCGCTGGCAGGGGCTTTTAGTATCTTTGAGGTCTTACAGCGAGATCAGGAAGGGGTCTTCCAAGGACTCACAGATGTAGCGCAGGAACCGGGCAGCGTCGGCGCCGTCAATCAAGCGATGGTCGTAGGTCAGGCTGAGCGGCAGCATGTTGCGCGGCTCGAACTCGCCCTTTTCCTTGTTCCACACCGGCTCAAAGCCGCCACGGGAGACGCCGAGGATGGCGACTTCGGGGCTGTTGACGATGGGTGTAAAAGCGTTCCCACCGATACCGCCGAGGTTGGAGATCGTGAACGTCGCGCCCTGCATTTCGTCGGGCTTGAGTTTGCGCTCGCGGGCGCGGCCAGCGAGTTCGGAGAGGTCGAGGACCAGCTCGGTGATGCCTTTGCGGTCGGCGTCTTTGACCACTGGAACCAGCAGGCCCACCGGAGTGTCCACAGCCACGCCGATATTCACGAACTCCTTGTAGATCACCTGTTCGGCGCCGAGGTCGAGGCTGGCGTTGAACTTGGGGAACTTGCGCAGGGCGTTCGCCACGACCTTCATCAGGATGTGGGTCATGGTCAGCTTGCCGCCTTCCTTTTCCACCCGCGCCCCAAAGCGCTTACGGGTTTCTTCCATGGCGGTCACGTCGGCCTTGTCGAAGTGGGTGACCATCGGGATGGTCGTCCAGGCCGTGGTCATGCTGCGGACAGTGGCCTTACGGATGCCGCTCATGTCCTCGCGGCGGACCGTGCCCCACTTCTCGAAGTTGGGGAGGGGAGCAGCCATAGGGGCGGGAGCAGCGGCGCTTGCTGCGCTGGCCTGCGCTTGCACACTGGGCGTTCCGGCAGTGCGGCGTACATCTTCTTCGCTGATGCGTCCGGCGATGCCGGTGCCGTGAACAGCGTGAATGTCAATGCCGATTTCACGCGCCAGGCGGCGCACGCTGGGCGCAGCGGGAACCACCGGGCGGCCATCGAAGGTCTGGGGGTTCTGGGTGCCGGACTGCTGAGGTGCGGCGGCCTGGGCTTGCGGAGCGCCGGCAGGACGAGCTGGCTCAGGCTGGGTGCTTTGCTGCGACTGGGAGGCGGGTTGAGCACTTTCAGGTGCAGGAGCCGTAGGTTGTGTAGAAGCCGCGCCGCTCAGCGTCAAGATGGTGCCGCCGACTGGGATGGAGTCGCCGATCTTGACCGCCACGCTCTGCACGGTGCCGCTCGCGTTGGCCGGGACTTCGACGACAGCCTTGTCGGTTTCGAGTTCGATGACCGGCTGGCCTTCGCTGACGGTGTCGCCCACATTAACGAGGATGGTCACGACCGTCCCCTTCTCGATGTTGTCGCCCACGTCGGGCAGCGTGACCTGCTGGCCGCCGCTGCTCTGGCCTTCGCTGGGCGTTGCCTGAGCCTGATTTGCATCGGCAGTGCCACCGCTCGTGGGTTGCCCGGCCTGCTCTTTCTGGGCGTCCTGCTGAGCCTGGGCCACACGCTGTGCGGTGCCGCTGTCGGTGGCCGGCGTGGATTCCACGTTCGCCGCCTGATCGCCGCCGCCGTTGGCCGGGGAGGGTGCGCTGGCGCTGGGGGCAGAATCGGAAGCGCTGGCTGCGCCGCCGCCCAGGGTAGCAATCACGCCGCCCACCGGGATGGTGTCGCCCACTTTGACGTTCACGGCTTCGATGGTGCCCGCCGCGCTTGCCGGGACTTCGACCACGGCCTTGTCGGTTTCGATTTCGATGATGGGCTGGCCCTCGGTCACGCTGTCGCCAGGGTTGACGAGGACCGTCACCACGGTGCCTTTTTCGATGTTGTCCCCGACATCGGGGAGCTTGAGTTCAGTTGCCATGACGGGACTCCTTGGACGGCTGACGGGTGCACCATCAACCGGGGAACTGTGCGAAACCATAGCGGCCACTGAAAAGAGAAGGGTCTGCGCCTCTCTATCAACCATTGACCCTCTCTGGTCAGCGCAGGACGGGCGCGGGTTTGCTGGGGTCGATGCCGAGGTCGGCAATCGCTTTCGCCACGACTTCGCCCTTCACCTCGCCGCGCTGCTGCAAGGCGTAGAGGGTCGCCAGCACAACGTGCTTGGTGTCCACCTCGAAGAAGTCACGCAGTTCTTCGCGGGCTTCACTGCGCCCGAAACCGTCGGTGCCGAGGGTCCACAGCTTGCGGTCGAGGTGCCCGTTGAGCCCGTCGGCGCCGAGCTTGACGTAATCGCTCACCGAAATCAGCACGCCGGGGGCGTTTTCTTCGTTGAGCTGCGCGGCGACGTAGCTGACCTGCGGTTCCTCGGTGGGGTGCAGCATGTTGTGGCGCTGGACCATCAGGGCTTCCTGGTGCAGTTCCTTGTAACTGGTCACGCTCCAGAGGTCGGCAGCCACGCCGTAGCCTTCGAGAAGTTTCACGGCTTCCTGCGCCGCGCCCATCGCCGGGCCGCTCGCCAGAAGTTGCGCGTGGTGCTGGGCGCCTTCAAGGGTGCTGGGCTGGAAGCGGTAGAGGCCCTTCATGATGCCGTGGCGAATCTCCTCGTGGCTGAGGTGCTCGGGCATGGGCGGCTGGACTTCGTTCTCGTTGTCGACGGTGACGTAGTAAAACTCTTCCACGTCCTCCACGTACATGCGCCGGATGCCTTCTTCGAAAATCACGGCGACTTCGTAGGCAAAGGCCGGGTCGTAGGTCTTCATGGTGGGAACCACGTAGCCTTGCAGCAGCGAGTTGCCGTCCTGATGTTGCAGGCCCTCGCCTGCAAGCGTGGTGCGCCCCGCCGTGGCGCCGAGCAGGAAGCCGCGCGCCCGCTGGTCGGCGGCGGCCCACACGAGGTCGCCGATGCGCTGCATGCCGAACATAGAGTAGAAGACGTAGAAAGGAATGGTCGGCACGCCGTGGTGCGCGTAGGCCGTGCCCGCCGCAATCCACGACGCCATCGCCCCGGCCTCGGTGATGCCTTCTTCGAGCATCTGGCCGTCCTTGGCTTCCTTGTAGGCCATCAGCGAGCCGAAGTCGACCGGGCGGTAGGTCTGCCCGCGCGGCGAGTAGATGCCGATGCGCGGCACGAGCGCGTCCATCCCGAAGGTGCGCGCCTCGTCGGGCACGATGGGCACGATGTATTTGCCGATTTCCTTGTCGCGCAGCAGCTTGGACATGATGCCCACGGCGGCCATGGTGGTGCTGACCTGTCGCTCGCCGCTGCCCTTGGCGAACTCCTCGTAGAAGCTGCCCTGCGGCACCGTCAGGTGCGGAAAGTTGACCTGGCGGGCCGGAATCAGGCCGCCGAGCTGCTCGCGCCGCGCCAGGGTGTATTTGACCTCGGGCGAGTCGGAGCCGGGGTGGTAATACTCGAGGTGCTCCACCTGCTCGTCGCTGAGCGGCAGTTCGAGCAGGTCACGCAGGTTTTTCAGCGCGTCGAACTCGAGCTTTTTGACCTGGTGCGCCACGTTGCGGGCCTGCGCCGTTTCGCCGAGGCCGTAGCCCTTGACGGTGCGCGGAATGATGATGGTCGGGCTGCCCTTGTGCCCCATGGCCGAGGCGTAGGCCGCGTGGACCTTCTGCACGTCGTGCCCGCCGCGGTTGAGCAGTTCGAGGTCGGCGTCGGTCCAGTCCTGGATGAGTGCCTTGAGTTCGGGCGTGTTGAAGAAGTGCTCGCGCAGCTCCTTGCCGCCGAACGCCGCGTAGCGCTGCGACTCGCCGTCCACGAGGTCCTCGAACCGCTTGACGATCACTCCGTTGTAGTCGTGCTGCAGCAGCTCGTCCCACTTGGAGTCCCAGATCACCTTGATGACGTTCCAGTTCGCGCCCCTGAACAGCGCCTCGAACTCCTGAATCACCTTGGAGTTGGCGCGCACCGGGCCGTCGAGCCGCTGGAGGTTGGCGTTGAGCACGAAAATCAGGTTGTCGAGGTTTTCATACGCGGCAAAGCGGATGGCGCCCACCGATTCGGGCTCGTCCATTTCGCCGTCGCCCAGGAAAGCCCACACTTTGGCGTTGCCCTGTGGCTTGAGGCCCCGGTTTTCCAGGTACTTGATAAAGCGGGCCTGGTAGATGGCCTGAATGGGGCCCAGGCCCATGCTGACGGTGGGAAATTCCCAGTAGTCGGGCATCAGCCAGGGGTGGGGGTAAGAGCTCAGGCCCTCGCCGTCGGGCTGCAACTCGCGGCGAAAACGGTTGAGGCGGGCCTCGTCGAAGCGGCCTTCGAGGAAGGAGCGGGCGTACATCCCCGGCGCGGCGTGGCCCTGGTAAAACACCAGGTCACGGTCTTGCCCGGCGCCGTGCCCCCGGAAAAAGTGGTTGAAGCCCACTTCGAGCAGCTCGGCGGCGGAGGCGTAGGTCGAGAGGTGGCCCCCGATGCCGTCGCTCTTTTTGTTGGCCTTGATGACCATGGCGACCGAGTTCCAGCGGTTGATGTTGCGAATCTTGCGCTCGAGTTCGAGGTCGCCGGGGTACTCCGGCTGGTCCTCGGCGGCGATGGTGTTGATGTAGGGCGTGGTCTGCCGAAACTCGATGGGGGCGCCGTGAAAATAGGCGTAGTGGTCGAGGTCTTCGAGCAGATCGGCGGCCCGCTTGCTGCCCGCGTTCGCAAACACGTAGGCCAGCGAATCGAGCCACTCCTGCGTTTCGACCGTGTTGAGCTGCTCACGCTGCTGCTCCGGCAGATCGGCGCGCGGGGGGCGCGGTGGGGGTTGTGGGGTCATGAAAGCAGTGTACGATGCCCCACTGACCCCTTCCAACATGAAAAGCTCGGGCGACTGACCACCTGAATTGGTCAAAACGGGCAGGCGGAAAGGGGCCCTTGGTCGCCCCTCATCTACCGCCGCCAGCGCATCAAAAAAAGCCCCCGCTGCCGCAAAGGACCGGGGGCACGAGGTCAGGAAAGAAGGGTCAATCGGTGGCGACCGCTTCTTCCGCCACCTGCGGGCGCGACTGAGCGCGGCCCTGAAGCGGGCGCTCGGGCAGCGCGAGCGTCAGCACGAAGGCCAGACCGACGAGGCCCGCCGAAACGAGGAACACCTGGTCGATGGCGCCGACCATCACGCCCCGCAGCGCCTGCATGATGGGGGCGAGCATCTCGTGGTGGCCCATCTTCTTCAGCGCCCAGCCGAGCAGGTGCGTGGCCCGCTCACTCGTCAGCAGGTTGGGGTTGGCGATGGCGTCTTGCATGGGGGCGGGCAGGCGCCGCACGGCGGCGGGCAACTTGGCGCTCAGGTCATGCGACAGGTGAGCGTTGACGAGCGCCCCGAAGAGGCTGACCGCCAGCGTGCCGCCGATCTGGCGGAAAAACTGGTTGCCGCCGGTCGCACTGCCGAGCTTCTGGCGCGGCGCGGCGTTTTGCACTGCCAGGGTGAGCTGGCTGTTGACCGGCCCCAGGCCGAGGCCGAGAAGAATCATCATGGTGACGGCGAGCCACAGCGGGGTGCTGAGGCTGAGGGTGCTGCTCAGCACCAGCGCGAGCGAGGCGACGAGGGCGCCGCCGACAATCAGGCGCTTGTACCGCCCGGTGCGGCTGACGAGCTGCCCGCTGAGGGTACTCGTCAGAATCATGCCGCCCATCAGGGGCGCCAGCGCCAGCCCGCTGCCCGACGCGCTCGACCCACGCACGCCCTGCATGTACAGCGGCAGATACAGAATGGCGGCGTACATCCCGGCGCTCACCAGAAACCCGGCGAGGCTGGCGAGCAAAATCCCCCGGTCACGCAGCAGCCCCAGGTCGAGAATGGCCCGCTCCTGCCGGGCGCTGTGCGCGGCGTACCACGCGCCGAGCGCCAGCGTCGCTCCCAGCAGGCCGAGAATGCGCGGGCTGTCCCAGGCGTAGGTGCCCCCGCCCCACGACACGGCGAGCGTCAGGGTGGTCACGGCCCCGGCGAGGAGCGTGGCCCCCAGCGCGTCGAAGCCGCCCTTGACCGAACCGGGCGTGGGCGCGGGCAGGCGGAAAAAGCGCCAGATGAAAAACAGCGCGAGCAGCGCGAAGGGTAGGTTGAGGAAAAAGACGCTGCGCCAGCCGAAGTGGTCGGTCAGGAAGCCCCCGACCAGCGGCCCCACCACGCTGCTGATGCCCCACACCGCGCCGGTGTAGCCCTGGTAGCGCCCGCGTTCGATGGGGGTAAAAAGGTCGGCGATGGCGGTAAAACTCATCGCCATCAGGGTGCCGCCGCCGATGCCCTGAATGGCGCGCAGGGCGATGAGCTGCTCCATGCTCTGCACGAAGCCCAGGCCCATGCTGCCCAGCGCGAACACCACGATACCGAGCAGAATCAGCGGGCGGCGGCCATAGCGGTCGCTGAGTGTGCCCACGATAGGAATGGTAACGGTGGTGGTCAGCGAGTAGGCGGTAAAGGCCCAGGCATAGAGGTGAAAGCCGCCGAGGTCGGAAATCACGCGCGGCATGGCGCTGCCGACGACCGTCATGTTGAGGCTGGAGAGAAACAGCACCGTCAGGATGCCCGCGAAGGCGAGCAGTTTCTCGCGCTCGGAAAGCGTGTTGTGCGGCGCGGCGGGAATGGGGGCAGCGGCGGTCATGCGGTCACCTCACGCGGAGTGTTTTTTTCAGTGGGAATTTTTTCGGTGGGAACAGGCAGCGTGCCTTCGAGCGCCCGCAGGTTGCTCAGCGTGGCCTGCACCAGCGCGGGGTCGAGGTGGCCGAAGTGCTCCTGCACGGTGGCGCTCGCCCGGCGGCGCGTCTCGCTGCGGGTGCGCTCGCCCTGTGGCGTGAGCACCAGTCGCTGCCGGCGCAGGTCGCTCGGGTCGTTTTCACGGCTGAGCAGGCCGCCTTCCACCAGTTTGGTCACCACGCGGGTCACGGTGGGGGCGGGCAGGTTGTGACGCTCGGCCACGGCGCCCGGCGTGTCGTAGCCGTCCATGATGGCCGAAAGCACCAGCAGTTCGCGGGTGTTCAGGCCCAGGGCGCGCTCCAGCGGGTCGTCCAGCGTTTGCCGCAGCCGCCGGGAAAGCCGCAGCACCGTGCGGACGAGCGCGTACAGCTCGTCGGATTCGGGGGAGGGGGGAGGAACATTCATTTCCATTTGAAACTATTCCAGATGGAAATAAGATGCAAGAGGTCAGCTTCCAAACGGGAAAACTCAGCGCTGCGCCGCCCACAGTCCGGTCACCAGCATCGCCGCCGTGCCGACCAGCAGGGCGCTCAGCGAGGCGCTCCAGCCGCCGCTGAGGTCGTGCAGCGCCCCAAAGAGAAAGGGGCCGCTCGCCGCCAGCAGGTAGCCGAAGCCCTGCGCCGTGGCCGAGAGCCGGGGCACCTCGGCGGCGTCGCGGGCGCGCACGGCGATGAGGTGCAGCGCGAGCGGAAAGGCGCTGCCCGCCCCCACACCGAGCAGCAGCACCCACGGCAGCGGCGACGCGGTGGGCCACAGCGTCAGGCCCAGCAGCCCGGCAGCGTTGCAGGCGACCAGCCCGAACACCAGTGGGCGCACGTTGCCCAGCCGCGAGGCCAGCACCGGCACCGACAGGGTGAACGGCAACTGCACCAGGTTGCCGAGCGAGAGCAGTGCCCCGGCGGCCTCGGCGCTCAGACCCCGGTCCTGCAAGAGCCTGGCGAGCCAGGTCAGCCAGGTGAAAAACACCAGCGACTGCGTGCCCATATAGAGCGTGACCGGCAAGGTGGCCGGGTTGCTCCACACAGACGGGCCGCGCACTGCCGGACCTGCCGAGCGCGCCGGGCGCCCCAGCATGGCCGGCACCCAGGCGAGCAGCGCGGCCCCGCTCAGCCACGCCCACACGCCCAGCGACCCGCGCCAGCCGCCGAGCGTGCGTTCCAGCGGCACCGCCAGCGCCGAGGCGAGCGCTGCACCCCCGACGACGGCGAGCGAGTACAGCCCGGTCATCAGGCCCAGTTGCCGGGGAAAGTCGCGCCGCAGCAGACTTGGCAGTAGGACATTGACGATGGCGATGCCCACGCCGACCAGCACGGTGCCGAGCAGAATCGGCGGCAGCGCGGCGCCGGTCCGCAGCCAGGTGCCGAGGGCAATCAGGGCGGTGCACAGCCCAATCAAAACTTCGGGACTGCGCCAGCGCGTCAGCCGGGGCGTGACCAGCGCAAAAATGCCCCAGCACACCAGCGGAATGGTCGTGAGCAGGCTCATGGTGGCCGCGCTCGCGTGCAGTTCGGCCTGCACCCGCGGCAGCAGCGGCCCGAAGCCCGCAATGACGGGCCGCAGGGTAAGTGCCACCAGCACTATGCCCAGAACCAGCAGCGGACGGGGAGCGCGGTTCACGGCTGCCTCAGCGGCGCGTCCGGCAGCGCGGTGACGGTGCCCGTGTGTTGCTCACTTACTCGCACGCCCCGGCGCAGGTGCAGGTCGAGCACGGGCGCCAGCCACGGCAGGGCATCAGGCGGCAGTGAGTCCAGCGTAAACCAGCCCACCTCCGAGGTGAGGTCGAGCGGCGTCGGTTCGCCCTGCCACTGCTCGGCCAGAAACAGGAAGGCGACGCCGGGCTGTCCCTGCGCCTCGAAGCGCGAGACGCCGAAGACGCCCAGCCCCGTCACCTCCACCCCGATTTCCTCGCGGACCTCGCGCCGGGCGGCGTCTTGCAGAGTTTCCCCACTTTCCACCCGGCCTCCCGGCAGCCCCCACAGGCCGTTGGCATAAGCCGTTCCCTGTCGGCGGGCCAACAGCACCCGCCCCGATGCGCCTCGCAGCACCACCCACACCAGCAGCGTCATGGCGGGCAGGCTAGCGCCCAGAAGGAGAGTGGGGAGGTCGGGCACGCGGCCGGCTTCAGAGCAAGCTGTTATGCTGCCGCTCGCGTCACCGGGGGTGCCCTGCTTCGGCAGCGGCTGAGAACACACCCCAGGAACCTGAACCGGGTCATTCCGGCGGAGGGAGTGTGATGCTCTGCTCCGACCCCTGACGCGAGGGAGAGACACCATGCGGAAACTGATTGTTGCGGCGCTGCTGCTCGGCGCGGCCCAGGCCCAAGCCCAAACGACGCTCACGGTCATCACCCACGATTCTTTCGACGTGGACAAGAAACTCGTCGCGCAGTTCGAGGCGCAGAACAAGGCCAAGGTCCGCTTCGTGAAGGGCGGCGACGCGGGCGAACTGCTCAACCGCCTGATTCTGACCCGCCGCGCCCCGATTGCCGACGTGGTGTACGGCCTCGACAATTCGCTGCTCGCCCGCGCCCAGCAGATGAACCTGCTTCAGCCCTACCGCTCGCCCGCGCTCGGCAAGGTGCCTGCGGGGTACCGCCTCGACGACGCCGGGCTGCTGAACACCGTGGATTACGGCTACGTCGCGCTGAACTACGACCGCGCCTACTTCCAGAAAGCGGGCCTCGCGCTGCCCAAATCGCTTGACGACCTGAAAAAGCCCGAATACGCCCGGCTGACGGTGGTGTCCAGCCCCGCCACCTCCTCGCCGGGGCTGGCCTTCCTGCTCGCCACCGTGAATCATTACGGCGAAGCGGGCGCGTGGCAGTGGTGGAAAACGGCCCGTGCGGGCGGCCTCAAGGTCGTGCGCGGCTGGTCGGACGCCTACTACAAGGACTTCACGCGGGCGGGCGGCAAGTACCCCATCGTGCTGAGCTACGCGAGCAGCCCCGCCGCCGAGGTCTTCTACGCCGACAACTACGACCCGGCCAAGCTGCCCGCGCAGGCGCCGACCGCCAATCTGCTGCTCCCCGGCTCGACCTGGCTGCAACTCGAAGGCGTGGGCGTGCTCAAGGGCGCCAAACAGCCCGCGCTCGCCCGCAAGTTCGTGGACTTCATGCTCAGCCCAGCGGTGCAGGCCGACATCCCCACCCGGATGTGGATTTACCCCGCCGTGAGCGGCACCAAGCTCGACCCGGTGTTCAAGTTCACCCAGCAGCCTGACCCCGCCCCGGTCAAGGCCAGCGTCACCGCCAACCCGCAGCGGCTGGTGGACGCCTGGGTGCAGAACGTCCTGCGCTCGCGCTGAGGCTAGATGTAAAGAGCCCCCGCCCATGTTGCTGGCGGGGGTTTTCTTTGGTCGAGTCCTTTAGGGCATTTGATATAAGAATGCCTTGCATTTTTGACCCTCTACCCTGGTGGGAGAGGGCCTTGCGCAGCAAGGGGTGAGGGGGCATCCAGACCAGTTCTGACGAAACCTCATTGTGTCAAATGCTCTACACCTCGGCGTCGGGCGCCACCACGCCCTCGGTCATCCAGCCGGTTTTCTTGCGCTGGTGCATCAGGCCGTAGGCGCGCAGCCACTCGGCTTCGGAGAGGTCTTCCAACTCGCGGTCGGCATACAGCTCCTGCAACACTTCCACCATCACGCCGACTTCGTGGTCGCTGTAGGCCTCCACGCCGAGGCGCTGGTGGATGACCTGCGGGTCGAGCTTCGCGTCAATGTTCATGGCCGGACTCTTCACGCCGGGGAGCTTCGTTGATATCGAAGGGCAGCACCGCCGCTTCGGAGGTCACTTTGCAGCGCTGGCGCAGTTCGCTCATCTTGTGGGTCTGCTCGTCGGTCAGCGCCCGAATGCCGTGCGGCACCTCATCGGTCACGTAGGGAAACTGCACGCCCTCGACTTCCACGCCGCGCTCGCCGCCTTCCAGCGTGACGAAGCGGGCCGGGACCGAGCCGTTTTGAAGGACCATCATGAAGTCTTCGTTCATGGGAGTTACCTTAGCGCCTGCCCTGGGCGGCGCCCGTCACGCGCCTTACCCTCGCCACAAGAAAACGCCCCAGCCGGGGCGCAGACTTGACCTTGCTCAGGCTTCAGCGGGCTCCGCGAGCTTTTCCAGTTCCTTTTCGGGCACCTGGCAGCGGTAGAGCTTGACGCTGCGGCCCCGCAAGGTGGTTTCGCCGCCCGCCGCGACTTTTTCCTCGGCCCCGTCGTCGCTGGTGTCGAGCAGCAGGTCCCACTCGCCGCAGCCGCCGAGGTCGGGCATCTTGAAGGGCAGGTCCACATACGAGCTGCTCAGCAGCAGCAGCAGGTGGTCGTCGGTCAGCGGCTTGCCCTCGGCGTCCACGTCGGCCAGGCCGTCGCCCGCGAGGAACATGCCGAGCGACTGGGTTTGGGGGTTGTTCCAGTCCTCGTCGCTCATTTCGGCCCCGTCGAAGCGCAGCCACACGATGTCGCGCACGTCCTCGCCGCGAATGTTACGGCCCGCGAAGAACTTGCGGCGGTGCAAGCTGGGGTGGGCCTTGCGCAGCGCAATCAGTTTCCGGGTGAAGGCGAGCAGCTCCTCATCTACCTTCTCCCAGTCGTACCAGCTGATGTCGTTGTCCTGGCAGTAGGCGTTGTTGTTGCCGCCCTGGGTGCGTCCGAACTCGTCGCCGCCCAGAATCATCGGCGTGCCCTGCCCGAGCAGCAGCGTCGCCAGGAAGTTGCGCATCTGCTGGCCGCGCAGCCGGTTGATTTCGGGGTCGTCGGTTGGGCCTTCCACCCCGCAGTTCCAGGTGATGTTGTGGTTGTGGCCGTCGTTGTTGCCTTCGCCGTTGGCCTCGTTGTGTTTTTGTTCGTAAGTCACCGAGTCGCGCAGGGTAAAGCCGTCGTGGGCGGTCACGAAGTTGATGGAGGCATACGGCTTGCGCCCGTTGAACTCGTAGAGGTCGGAGCTGCCGGTGATGCGGTAGCCGATTTCGGACGCCAGCCCGCCCTCGCCCTTCCAGAACGAGCGCATGTCGTCGCGGTAAATGCCGTTCCACTCGGCCCAGTTCACCGGGAAGTTGCCCACCTGATAGCCGCCCTCGCCCACGTCCCACGGCTCGGCAATCAGCTTGACCTGGGAAATGATGGGGTCCTGGTGGATGATGGTGAAAAAGCCCGAGAGCTGATCCACTTCGTGCAGACCGCGTGCCAGCGTGCTGGCGAGGTCGAAGCGGAAGCCGTCCACGTGCATCTCGGTAACCCAGTAGCGCAGCGAGTCCATGATGAGTTGCAGCGTCTGCGGGTGCCGGACGTTGAGGCTGTTGCCGGTGCCGGTGTAGTCGAAGTAAAAGCGCTGGTCGTCGGCCACCAGGCGGTAGTAGGTGGGGTTATCAATCCCCTTGAAGCTCATGGTCGGCCCCATGTGGTTGCCTTCGGCGGTGTGGTTGTACACCACGTCCAGAATCACTTCGATGCCTGCGTCGTGCAGCGCCCGCACCATGTTCTTGAACTCGGGGACCGCGCCCGACGGGTTGCCCTTGCGGGCTTCAGCGGAGTAGCGCACGTCGGGGGCGAAAAAGTTGAGCGTCGAGTAGCCCCAGTAGTTCGTCAGGCCCTTGTCGAGCAGAAAGGGGTCGTCCACATGCTGATGCACCGGCAGAAACTCGATGGCGGTGATGCCGAGGTCGCGCAGGTAATCGAGAATCGCCGGGGTCGCCACGCCCGCGTAGGTGCCGCGCAGCTCCTCGGGCACGTCGGGGTGGGTCATGGTCAGGCCCTTGACGTGCGCCTCGTAAATCACCGACTGGTGAAAGGGAATCCCCGGCTTCTGGTCGCCCACCCAGTTGAACATCGGGTCCACGACGAGGCCCAACGGCGCGCCGCGCTGCTCCTCTTCCTGCATCTGCGAGTCGTCCTCGCCGCCCGCGACGTAGCCGAACACGCCCCGGTCGAACTGCTCGGTGCCGTCGAGCGCCTTGGCGTAGGGGTCGAGCAACACCACGTTCGGGTTGAAGCGCAGGCCCTTTTCCGGGGCATATTCGCCGTGCACGCGGTAACCGTAGCGCTGGCCCGGTTGGATGCCCGGCAGGTAGCCGTGCCACACGAAGGCGGTCTGCTCGGTCAGCGGAAACCGGGTTTCATGGCCCTCGGCGTCGAAGAGACACAGCTCCACGCCGGTCGCGTTTTCGGAATACAGGGCGAAGTTGGTGCCTTTGCCGTCCCAGGTGGCCCCCAGCGGAAAGGGGGAACCGGGACGCAGGGTCAGGGACTTGTAGGGCATGGGCTCAGGGACTCCTTGCTGGCTACGCTCGGCCAGCGGTGAACAAACAGGGGGAAGAGAGGGGCGTGAAACCAGATAAGCACCAAAAAAGGCGGTGACGGTTGGTTCACGTCGTCACCGCCTTCTTCACTGCTGGAAACGTTACCAAATTCCGCCAGCCGCCGGAAACAGCTTTTCTTACGGTTTCGCCGGGCCGACTCGCCGCCGCGCAGCTTTAAGGCTCGAAGGTGTCCTGGAAGGCGTAGCGGTCGCCGCGCACCCAGTAGTTGGCGTAGCTCGCCCGGCGGTTTTCGCTGTAGGTGGTGCGGCGCAGCAAGAAGGCGGCAGTGCCGAGCGGCACGCGCAGCAGGTCGGCCTCTTCCTGACGCAGGTTGACGGCTTCGAGGTTTTGCTCGACGCGCTGCAGCGGCACGCCCATGCTGACCATCGTCTCGTGGATGCTCTCGACAGCGAGGTTGCGTTCAAGCAGGTTGGGCACCATGCGGGCGTTGATGTAGCGCTTCTCAATGACCAGCGCCTCGTCGCCCGCCGTACGCAGGCGGTGTACGAAAATCACCGGGTCGCCGGGGTCGATCTGCAAAATGACCGCGATTTCCGGGGTGGCCTCGATCTGCATGGCCCGCAGCACGGTGGTGCGGTGGTCGGGGTGGCGCGCCCATTCCTTGAAGGGCCGCACCCGGAACACGCCTTGCCGGAAGCGTTTGCCGGTGGGAAAGGTGCCCGCGCCCTGCACGCGGTAGACGTAGCCTTCGCGCTCGAGTTCGTCGATGGCGCGCCGGGCGGTCATGCGGGACACTTCGAATTCACGGGCAAGCTGCGGCTCACTGGGGAGCGGGAGACCTTCCGGGTAATGCCCCCCGAGGAGTCGGTCTTTGAGCGTCGTCTTGATGAGAGGGTACTTCGCCATGCGTGCCTCCGGTGAAGCTCCGCGGAGTGCGGAAACTGAGGTAATAGTAAAGTTCAGTTCATCCACACACAAGCTGCCTAGAGGTCATCAATCACTGGTTAGGCATAAACATGCATCCTGAGTCAATCTCAATTTCGTTACGTTTGAGCAGAGGGGAAGCTGTCGCTCACGGCAAATTCCTGTGTGCGACTTTGACATTCCCCCGCAGAATTCATGTCTTCTTTGCATCGTCACTGGAGCGGGGACGTTGCGCTGGCATCTGCCAACACGGGCCACGTCAGCCGCCGATGTGCGACATCTCGACTTTGGGCCGTGCCGCCGTCAGCTCGCCGCGTTCCTCGCTGTAGCGGTCGCGCCGCCCGCCCCACAGGGCGCTGATCTGCCCGCGCAGTTCGTCGTCGCTCGCGCCTGCCCGCAATGGCGCGCGCAGGTCGAAGCCCCGGCTGGCAAACAGGCAGGTGTAGAGCACCCCCACCGCCGAGAGCCGCGCCCGCGTGCAGTCGCCGCAAAAGGGCGCCGTGACCGAGGAAATCAGCCCCAGCTCGTGCCCGGCGGCGTCGCGGTACCGGGCCGCCACCTCGCCGCGCTGCGCCGGTGCGACGGGGGTCAGCGGCCCCCCCTCCGCCGCCAGCCGCGCCAGCACCTCGCCGGAGGGCAGCACGCTGTCCATGTTCCAGCCGTTGTGGTTGCCCACGTCCATGAACTCGATGAAGCGCACCGGCCCGAACTCGCGCAGCCCGCGCCACAGCTCGGTCAGGTGCTCGTCGTTCACGCCGCGTTTGACCACCGTGTTGATCTTGACGCCCAGGCCCGCGTGCAGCGCCGCTTCGATGCCGCCCAGCACCTTTTGCGGCGACACGCCGAGCCCATTCATTTCCCCGAACACCTGCGGGTCGAGGCTGTCGAGGCTGATCGTCACGCGCTGCAAGCCCGCCGCCTTGAGGTCGGCCGCCAGCCGGGGGAGCAGCAGCCCGTTGGTCGTCATGGCGAGGTCCTGCACGCCGGGAAAGGCAGCGAGGCGGGCCAGCAACTCGGGCAGGTCGCGGCGCAGGGTGGGTTCGCCCCCGGTGATGCGGAGTTTCTCGGCGCCCAGCCCCACGAAGACGCGGGCCAGCCGCTCGATTTCCTCGAAGCTCAGGAGTTCGGCGCGCGGCAAAAAGGCGTAGTCCGGGCCGAACACCTCGGCGGGCATACAGTAGGTGCAGCGCAGGTTGCAGCGGTCCGTCACGCTGATACGCAGGTCGCGCAGGGGACGGCCCAACTGGTCGAGGAGCATGGCGGGCAGGATACGCCGTGGGGGGGCGGGGGCAAAGGAAGGGGGCTCGCGTTTGTGGGGCGGGGGACTGACACCCTGCCGAGGAGGCCGGCGGAGAGCGGCGCTCAGGAAGGCAACGCTCCGGGGTCTGACGCGCTGTGCTTGACGCGGTACATCGCCTGGTCGGCTTCGCGCCACAGGATTTCGGGGACCACCGCTTCGCCAGCGGGAGCGAGGGTGACCCCCACTGCCGCCGAGAGGTGAACGACGTGTTCGCCCAGCTGCATGGGCCGCTCCAGCGCCGCCCGGATCTGTTCCTCGGCGGCCCAGGCGGCGTCCTCGTCGGGAATGGAAGTGAGCAGCACCGCGAATTCGTCGCCGCCCAGCCGCGCCACGAAGGTGCCTGCGGGAAGCGCGGCCTGCAACCGCTGCGCCACCTGCGCCAGCGCCTGATCGCCCGCCGCGTGGCCCAGGGTGTCGTTGACCGGTTTGAAGTTGTTGAGGTCGAGGTAAAGCAGCGCGAGCGGCTGTGGCCGGGGCACATGCAGCTGCCGCTGCAACTCGTCCTCGAACGCGGCGCGGTTGTGCAGGCCCGTCAGGGCGTCGTGAAAGGCGAGGTGGTGCAGTTCCTGAGCTTGCCGGGCGAGCTGCTGGTTGAGCCGCGCGCTTTCCCAGCCGACAAAGGCCTGGCGCAGCATGACCACCACGAACAGCGCCACAGTCCAGATCTCGATCTGCTTGTGGGGAAACTGGGGCGAGACGCCGCTGCGCAGCAGCAAAAAGCCGCTGACGATCATGGCGAGGTAGGGCAGCAGCACCAGCACCCGGTCTCGCCGCGCCACCTGCAAGGTCCCGGCCGGGGTGCGCGGCAGCGACCACGAGCGGGTCTGCCAGGCCCACACGATGGCGCATGCCTGCGCCGCCGTCCCCCAGGCCCACAGCGAGTCGAGGAGCGTACCGGCGCGGTAGGTGCCCTTCATGCCCAGGGCGAAATACTGAAAGTCGGCCATGACGAAGGCCAACATGCCCACCCCGAACAGCAGCAGTGGAGGCGAAAAGCGCCGCCTGAGCGCGAGCAGGGCCAGCCCCAGCACCAGCAGGTCGAGCGCCACGTAGGTCAGGTTGATGCCGCGCATCAGGGGCGAGATGCCCGGCTCGGCCAGCGCGGCGGCCAGAAAGCGCAGCCACGCCACCTCGGCGACCACGATCATCACGGTCAGGCTGTCGAGCAGGTTCACCGCCGCGCCCACGCTCCAGCCGCGCAGCCCGCTCAGGCGCATCAGGGTCTGCGCCATGCCCAGGTAGGACAGCAAATACAGCGGGTCGGCCAGCGAAATCTCGGGCACGACGCGGCCCGGCAGGTCGTACCTCAACGTCCAGGCTTCGGCGAGCAGCAGCAGCAGCATGCTCACCACGAAACCTCCCAGCCCCCGCTGGCGCTCGGGGCGCCGCCGCTCGGCGAGCCAGCCCTGCACGGCCACCCCGAACGAAAGGGCGATCACGACCAGAAAAACTGCGTCGATGGCCCACAGCGGAGCGGCCGACTCGCCGGTGTTCACCAGGGTCAGTCCCAGGTGAAGCGTGGCGCTCAGCAGCAACAGAACATGCAGGGGGGTAAGTTTCATCAGAGAAGGGGCACCGCTGCGGTTACTGGCCTGCATTATGCCCAGCCGTGCCCACCTCTGACTGAGTGCGGAGCGCTCATTCCGGCTTCTGAAAATGTAAACCTCTGCAAGGTTGAGAGGGGTGCTGGGGGCGTGCGCGTGTGCTCCAGCAAGCGGGCCTCGTACGGATTCCGATTGAATCTGGTCGTTTCAGATTCAATCCGAGCGGATGCGAGTAAAAATACGGATTCCGCGATATGGATGCACAGGCGGCGCTTTCCCGACTGTGTAGGAATGAAGCGGAATCCGTATCAGCGCACCGCTTTGTCGATCAGGGCGTTGGTGTAGAAGGTGCTCGCCTGAGCGCCGGCGGGCAGTTTGCCCTGCTTGACGAGCGCGGCCACCGCCTTGGTCCAGTTGGCCGGGGCGCCGGCACCCAGCCCGTTTTGCCGAGTGTAGGCGCTTTGCATCAGCGGGACGCTCGCCTTCAGGATGTCGAGGGTGCCGCCCGCCTTGCCGAACACCGGCTGAGCCGTCTTGAAGGCCCCGGCGGGGTTTTGCACGGTGTACTTCAGGCCGCGCTGGCTGGCGCGCACCACTTTTTTCGCCAGCGCGGTGCCGAGCGTCTTGTCCTGGGCAATCAGGCCCACCCCGACCATCGGGTAGGCGGCGAAAGTGTCGAGCGTGTAGACCTTTTTCCCGGCGGCGCGCAACAGCACCACGTCGTTGTTGAGGTAGCCAGCGGCGGCGTTCACCCGTCCGCTGCGCACAGCTTCCTGCTGGGTAAAGCCGATGGTGGCGAGCCGCACGTCGCGGCCTTCTTTCAGCCCGGCGTTCGCCAGATACGCCTGCACCGCGTGGTAGCTGCTCCCGAAGGGGCCGGGAATCCCCAGCGTCTTGCCCCTGAGCGACGCCGCATTCGTCAAGGGTTTGAGGCTGAATAGCGTCACCGGGCTTTTCTGGTACATCGCCAGCGCGTACTTGACCGGGGCGCCCTGGTTGCGGGCGAAGATGGCGTCCTCAGGGTCGCCCACCACGAAGTCGAGCTTGCCCTGAAGCAGCAGCGGCATCAGTTCAGAGATATAGCCGTGCTGAAACTTGACGTTCAGCCCCTCGGCCCCGAAGTACCCCAGCCGGTCAGCCACGTAAAACGGCGTGAACTGCACGTTGGGCACGTACCCCAGCCCGATCGTGACGGTGCGGGCGGGTGCTGCGGCCTGGGCCGGGCCAGCCAGAGCGCCGAGCAGGACCAGCGCCGGAACAGTGAAACGCTTCATGCGGCGAGTATAGGGAGGGCAGCAGGCCGCTTCGGGTCAGGCGCGACAAATGGCTGCGGGCCGGAGCCGGGCGCCTTTGTTCAGGCGGCTGGGGTACACTGCGGGGTACGCCGCACTTCCGAACATGGGGACAGTGCGTGACGACAGGCCTGCCCGCCGTGGGGGCCAAGGAGCAAGAGATGACGAACGCCGACGAGCAGAACATGGGCCAGCAGGAAGGCACCGACACCGCGACGACCGCGCAGGATACGAACACCCAGACCGTGGGAACCCAGAGCGAGAACACCCAGAACACGCAGCAGGCGAGTGACGCCCAGACCGAACAGACCCCCGCCGAACTGCGCGACGTGCTGCCGCAGCTGACTGGCGAAGTGGACGAAGACGACGTGCTCGACGCTCAGGAAGAGCAGGCCGCGGGCCAGAGCGCGCGCAAGGTGGACGAAGACGGCGAGGAGTACGAGGAAGAATTTATCGACGCCGACGACCTGATGGGTCTGCTCGGCGAAATGAAGGAAATGCTCGAAGCCCAGAGCAAGGAAATCCGTGGCCTGCGCCGTGAAATGCGCGAACTGCGCGAAAGCCAGGGCGGCGGCTTCCGCGGCGGCGACCGTGGGGGAGACCGCGGCGGCTTCCGTCCGCGCGAAGACCGTGGCGGCTTCGGCGGCGACCGTGATCGCGGCGGCTTCCGCCCCCGTGAAGACCGTGGCGAGCGCAGCTTCGGCGGCGATCGTGGAGGAGACCGCGGTGGCTTCCGTCCGCGCGAAGACCGTGGTGGCTTCGGTGGCGACCGTGATCGTGGTGGGTTCCGCCCCCGCGAGGACCGTGGCGAGCGCAGCTTCGGCGGCGACCGTGGAGGAGATCGCGGCGGCCAGGGTGGCTTCCGTCCGCGCGAAGACCGTGGTGGCTTTGGCGACCGTGACCGTGGCGGCTTCCGCCCCCGCGAGGACCGTGGCGAGCGCAACTTCGGCGGCGACCGTGGTGGGGACCGCGGCGGTCAGGGCGGCTTCCGTCCCCGTGAAGACCGCAACTTCGGCGACCGCGAGTTCCGCCCCCGCACCGACGACGCCCAGGGCAACCAGGAAGGCGGCTTCCGCCCCCGCGCCCGCGCCGACCGGGGCTGGGCCAACCGCCGCACCGACGAGGAATAAACAGCGCGAAGTCAAGTTCGCCTGATCCGGTTCACCGCCGGGCACAGCATGAGAGAGGCCGTCACCTTTAGGGGAGACGGCCTTCTCCTTTTGCTCTGGGGCATTTGACAGAAAAAGACCCCCTACCCCCTCACCCCTTGCTTCGCAAGGCCCTCTCTGCGGCGCAGCTCTCCGAGTCCCACAGGGGTAGAGGGTCAAAAACGCCAAGCATTCTTATGTCAAATGTTCTAGGACAAGCCGCTCAGCCAGATGGCGCAGGCGCGAGGCTCGTCCTCCCCGCTAGGCTGCCGCCATGCTGAGCGCCGCCGTTCTTGGACAACCCACCCGTGACAACGCCCTGTGGGTCACGGCTGACAGTGGCAAGGGCCAGACGCGGCTGCTGCTCGACTGCGGCGGGCACACGCTGGACACCCTGCCGCTGCACGAGGTGCAGGCCACAGACCACCTGCTGTTTTCGCACCTGCACATGGACCACATAGCGGGCTTCGACGACTTTTTCCGTGTCAATTTCGACCGCCAGAGCCGCGAAAATCACCTCTGGGGCCCGCCCGGCGCGGCGCGGATTCTGGCGCACCGGCTGCAGGGGTACTGGTGGAACCACGCGCCGCAGCTGCGGGCGACCTGGCGTATTCATGAGGTGGACGACGCGGCGGTCCACACCTGGCGCTTCGAGCTGCACGAGGCGTTCGAAATCGCGCACGACGAGGGCCGCACGCCCCGCACCGGCCCGCTGATCGAGACACCGCACCTGCGGGTGGACGCCGTGCCGTTGCAGCACCAGGGCCCTTGCCTGGGCTACGTGCTGCGCGAACCGGGCCGGGTCAACGTGGACCCCGCTGGCCTGACCCGCCTGGACCTGACGCCCGGTCCCTGGCTGGCGGCGCTCAAGGCCGGGGCTGAGGAGGTCGAAATCGCGGGCGAGCGCCGCCCTGCCGCGCCCCTGCGAGCCGAACTGCTGCGCGAGGAAGCGGGCGACTCGCTGGCCTACCTCACCGATTTTCTGCTCGACGAGGCCGAACTCGCCCGCCTCGCGCCGCTGCTTGCGGGCGTACGGACGCTCTACCTGGAGGCGCAGTACGCCCCCGCCGACGCGGACCTCGCCGCCCGCAACCACCACACCACCACCGAGCAGGGCGCGACCCTGGCGGCGCGGGCGGGGGCGCAGGAACTTGTGCTGCTGCACCTTTCGCGCCGTTACCGCGAGGCCGACTGGCGAGAGATGCTGCGGGCGGCGCAGGCCATCTTTCCGGCGGCCCGCTTTGCTGAAAGCTGGCTCAGAGGAACTTGAGGTGAGTCGCAGACGAAGCCGAGCGAAGCGAGAAGAGGCGGGATGGTGACGATGGAAAGACAGGGTGATGGGGTTTCCGCCCTCTCTTGGAATCGCCCTGTCTTGGAATCAAGCCATCTCGGCTCAGCCCGGACGCAACTGCCAGCGCTCCAGCCGCCAGCCCCTGACGCGGTTCGTCCGCTTGACCTCGGCCACCGGCAGCACGGCGCGCGGTGTCCACCACGTCTGCGCGGCTTTCTGAAAAGCCCAGCCGCCTCCCAGCGTCACGGCGGCATGTTCCACGCCCCGCTCGCTGCGCCACACCAGCAAGGTGCCAGGCTGTTCGTCTTGCCCACCCTGGCGGGCACGCTCGCGCAGAAAAGCCTCGAAGGGGTCGCGCTGCATCCACTCATGCTCGGCGCCGCTGAGGCCCGCCGCGCCCATCACCGCGCCGAAGCAGTTGCCCGCGCTGCCCTGTGGGAAAGTCCCGGCCAGTTCGCGTGCGCGTGGGAGCAGGGGGCGGGCTGCTTCCCAGACGGCGGGCGGCACGGCCTCGCGCTGGCACGCCACGCCTTCCCGCGACACGAGGCGCGCGAGCACGGCGGGCGTGAGGTGGTCGCGCTGCCACAGAAACCGCCCTGGCGCGAGGCCCGGCACCAAATCTGAATAGTGGCGGCCCAGCGGCACGTTGCCCCGGCCTGCGCGCACTTGCAGCCGCAGCAGTTCGCGCCGGCCAGCCGGCGGCAGCGCGGCCCACTGCGCCGGGGAGAGCCACGTCACCTGGTCGGCGGCCTGGTCCACCGCCCAGAGCGTGAAGGTGTCGCGTTCCTCGGGCGTGAGTTGCAAGAGGCTGCGCGGCGTGGCGGGCAGGTCCAGCCGCTCGGCGTCGGCGCGCGACAGGAAAAAAGGCTGGCGCGGCGGGGCGAGGTGGCCGCGCCAGCGCCCCAGTTCGGCGGGCGTGACGGGAATGTTGAGGATGCGCATGGCTTCAGGGTGACAGCTCCGGGGCAGGCTGGGCGTCCGTTCTTCGGCGTACCCTGGCCGCATGATTACCGTCGCCAACCGCATTTTCGTGAACCCCGAGCGGGCTGCCGCCTTCGAGGAGCGCTTTCGCCGCCGCCCCCGCCGGGTGGACCGGCAGCCCGGATTCATCGCCGACCACGTGCTGCGCCCTACTCAGGCCGGCGACCCCTACGTGGTGCTGTCGTTCTGGGACAGCCGCGCGGCGTTCGAGGCGTGGCGCACCTCGCCGGGCTTCAAGGACGGACACAAGGGGGGGCGGACCTTGCCCGAAGACACCGTGCTGAGCAATGTCATCGAGATTCACGAGGTGTTCACCGGCTCAGACGACGCCGGGACCGGTGAGGAAAGCTGAGGTGACGACCATCCACGACCTCCGCTCCACCTTTCCCCGCGCCGGGCGTCTGAACTGGATTGGCCTGCGCGAGGGCCGCCGCCTGCCGGTGCTGAGTGTGCCGGAAGCGGAGGCGCACCCGCTCGTCGGTCTGCTCGGCGATCACGGCAAAACGGCCCCGCCGCGCCTGACCGCGCTGAGCGGCGAGGCTGGTGAGGTGGCGACGCCCGCCCACGCCCCGGCAATTCCTGGGGGACCGGGGCGGCGGCAGGTCACGCTGATTCAGGCCGAGCACCTGCCCGTCATCGCGGCGCTGGCGGGCTTAGGGAGCGTGGCGCCCGAACTGCTGCGGCGCAACCTGCTGGTGTCGGGGATTCCGCTGCTCGCGCTTAAGGACCGCCGCTTTCAGATCGGCGAGGTCGTGCTGGAAGGCACCGGCGAGTGCCACCCCTGCTCACGGATGGAAGAAACCCTGGGGCCGGGCGGCTACAACGCGGTGCGCGGGCACGGTGGCCTGACTGCGCGGGTCATTCGCGGCGGGCGGCTGCGGGTGGGCGACCCCGTAACGGTCTGGGAAGAGGAGCGGTGATTCACCTGCCCACCATGGAGCACGCCCCCGGCCTCGTGCAGCGGCTACGCGAGGGCGCCGTGTGCGTGACCCGCACGGCGGTCAAGGCGGTCATCCGGCGCGAGGGTCAGCTCTGGCTGCTGCACTCGCCGCCGTGGGCCTGCTTCAAGTTTCCCGGCGGTGGGGTGGAGATGGGCGAAAGCCACGCGGAAGCCCTCGCCCGCGAGCTGCGCGAGGAGCTGGGCGCAGAGCTGCGCGGCCCCGGCCCCCTGCTGCTGACCGTCACCGAACTCTGGCCGGCGCGTGAACCGGACGCCGAACTGTTCCGCATGGACTCGTTGTATTTCGCCTGCGAGGTGGAGGCCGGCCAGCACGCGCCCCAGCTCGAAGCCTACGAGTCCGAGTTGGGCCTGACCCCCTGTTGGGTGACGCCCCAGGCCGCAGCCGAGGCGAATGCGGCGGCCCAGGCCCGCGAGGGCGCCCCAGACTGGCTGAAGCGTGAAGTGGCCGTGTTGCGGGCGCTGGGCAAGCCGGGCGCTACCCTGACGCCGTGAGTGTTTCTCGCCCACCCCCCACCTCGCCGCGCACGGCCAAAGGCGCGTTCGGCCTGACCCGCCTGATCGTGGAACTGGGGGTGTTCAGTTCGGCGGTCTTCAGCCTCACGCTATTCGTGGCGGCCATCGTGCAGGCGTACCACACCGTGGCCCAAGCCCTGCACAAGCTCGGCGAGGAAGGCACCGCCAAGGGCCTGATGATCGCCGCCGTGGAGCAGGCCGACCTGCTGCTGGTGGGCATGGCCCTGCTGATGATGAGTTTCGGGATGCAGGCGCTGTTTGTCGGGCGGCTGGAAAATGTTCCCGACTGGCTGCACATCCGCAGCTTCGACGACCTCAAGCAAAAGCTCATCGGCATCGTGGTGGTGGCGCTCGGCGTCAATTTTTTCAGTGTGGCGCTGGCGTGGAAGGGCGGCAGCGACCTGCTGAGCTACGGTGCGGCGCTGGCGGCGGTCATTCTGGCGCTCAGTGGCTACAGCCTGCTGCTTGGGCGGCGGGGCCATGCCGGAGAAGCCGGGGAGGACCATGACGCTTCCCGCGCTTGACGCCCGCCTGGAAGCGGTGTTGCACCTGATTCGCGCCGAAGTTCACGCCGACATCGGCACCGACCACGCTCGCCTGCCGCTGCGGCTGGTGCGGGGGGGCCGCGTCTCGCGCTGCGTGGCGGTGGAACTCAACCCCGGCCCCCTCGCCCTCGCCCGGCGCATGGTCGCCCGCGCCCGATTGACCGAGCAGATTGACGTACGCCAGGGCGACGGCTTTGCCCCCATCCAACCCGGCGAACTGGGCAGCGCCAGCGTGACCGGCATGGGCGCCTACACCATTCGCGGCATTCTGGACCGGGCGGGGGAGCGGCTGCCCCCGGCGCTGGTCCTCCAGCCCAACGACTCGCCGCTGTGGCTGCGAACCTGGGCACGGGAAAACAGTTACCACCTGCGCGCCGAACGGCTGCTGCCCGGCTACTGGGCCTACCCGGTGCTGCGGCTGGAACGGGCGGAGGGGCCGGACCCCGCCTACGCCGACCTGCCCGCAGCGGCGGCCCTGCGCTACGGCCCACTGCTGCTGCGCAAAGGACCAGCGCTGCTGCGTGCGCGCATCGAGGCCGACATTGAGCGCCTGACCCCGGTGGCCGCGCCGGGCCGCGAGGCATGGGCCGAACTCGCGGCGGCGCGTGAGGCGCTGGCTGTGGTGGACGCCGGCTGAGCCCTGACCCCCGTAGTCCTCACCCCCGCACGTTCGTTTCGATGCTCCAGAACTCGGTGCTGACTGTCATGTAGAGCGTCCGGCCTTCCGGCCCCCCGAAGCAGAGGTTGGAGGTCGTCTGCGGCGTCAGCACGCGCCCGAGTTCGTCGCCGTCGGGGGTCAGCACATGTACGCCGTCGCCCGCGCTTGCCCAGATGAGGCCGCCCGCGTCCACCCGCAGGCCGTCGGTCTTGCCGGGTTCGACGGTGAAGTGGACGCCCTGGTACTCGGTTTCGCCCCGCGCATTCAGGCAATAACGGTGCGTGGCGTTGTCGCCGGTGTCGGACACCAGCAGGTTGCCGGAGGGCAGGAAAGCCAGGCCGTTGGGCTTCACCCGGTCGCGGATGGGCGCACTCAGTGTCCCGTCCGGTGCCAGCCGAAACACCCAGCGGCCCGGCAACTCCATCTCGCCGCCGTAGCCTTCCTCGGGCTTGTCGATGCCGTAGGTGGGGTCGGAAAACCACAGGCTGCCGTCGGGCGCGAGGCACACGTCGTTGGGGCTGTTGAGTTTCTTGCCCTCGAACGAGTCGGCTATGCTCTCCCACTCGCCGCCCGGTTCGCGCTGCCGCTCCAGCCGGCGCAGGCCGTGCGAGCAGGCGATGAGGTGGCCCTGCTTGTTCAGGCAGTGGCCGTTCTGGTGGTGGCTGGGGTGCATTTCGGGCGACAGTTGCCCGTCGTCGCTCCAGGCCCAGGTGCGGTTCTGGCGCACGTCGCTGAAAATCACCGCGCTGCGCGCAGGCACGTAGACCGGGCCTTCGGTCCAGGTAAAGCCGTCCGCCAGCCGCCGGGCCTCGGCCCCCGCGGGAAAGAGGTCCAGAAATTCGGGGCGGGCCGCTCGCAAGGTCATGGGGGCAGGGTAGAGGCTAGAGATGTGAAGGGAAAAGCGAGAAACGTTCAGCTTGCGGCGTTTGCCCCGGCCCGCCGCCACGTCCCGCCCCGGCACTCCAGCACCATGCAGCGCCCGTTCTTGATGCGCTCGGCATAGGGAATCGGGTAATTCACCTGCGGCTCCAGCGGCAGCCCCAGCAGGTCACGGGCCAGCGTGCGAAGGGCGATGGAGTGCGAGAAAGCGATGACGCGCCCGCCGGGAAACTCGGCCTGCACGTCCGTTAGCCACCCACGCATCCGCGCCGCCACGTCTTGCAGGCTCTCTCCGCCCGGCACCGCCTGCGCCCAGGGGTCGGCCTGCCAGCCCGCGTAGCCGCCGTGCGCCTGCATCTGCGCCAGCGTGTGGCCCTCGTAGTCGCCCAGATTCAGCTCGCGCAGTCGGGCGTCCAGCCGCAGCGCCCGGCCCGGCAGCGCGAGTTCGGCGGTCTGCCGCGCCCGCGTGAGGTCGCTCGAATAAACGGCGTCGAAAGTCTGCCCCGCCAGTTCCTCGCGCAGCGCTCTGGCCTGCGCCCGGCCCGCGTCGCCCAGCGGGTTGTCGGTCCAGCCCTGCCACTGCCCTCCCTCGTTCCACGCGGTTGCGCCGTGCCGCACGAGCAGCAGGGTAAGGTCCGGCCCCGCCATCTTCAGGGCCGCGCCTCGTAGTCGGGCTGCTCGCTGTCGGTGCTGCCTTCTGGAAGGGGAGGCACCGGGCGGGGCTTGCCGTCCTCGCCGAGCGCCACGAAGGTAAAGAGCCCCCCGGTGGCGAGTTGCTGCTCGCCCGACGCCATGTTTTCGCGGTACACGTCCACCCGGATGGTCATGGACGAGCGCCCCACCCGGATGACGCGGGCGTCGAGCGCCACGGCGTCGCCCACCCGGATGGGCACGTGAAAGTCCACGCCGTCCATGCGGGCGGTGACCACGTTGCCCCCGGCGTGCCGGACGGCGGCGACACTGGCGGCCTTGTCCATCAGCGCCAGCACCCAGCCCCCGAACGCGGTGCCGTGGTAGTTGGTGTCTTTGGGAAACACCAGTTCGAGCATACGGGCGCGGCTGCGCGGCGCGGGCGTGGTGGGCGGGGTCACGGGAGGAGTCACCGGCGGAGCATACCGGCGCGGGTGCCGGGGCAGGGGGTCACTGCCGGGCAGACACCCGCGCGGGCACCTCCGCGAACACGTAGGTAGACCTGCCGCGCCGCCCTTTTGCGAAGTGACCGACCCACCACTAAAGCCTGTTGTCAAGTTGCCGGCGCAAAAAGTAAACAAATGATTTGACACCCCCGGCGGCGCATGGCAGCATACCCGCACAGCCACAATTTGTAAGCGTTCAGGGGCGAAAAAAGCCTCTGTGACGGGAGGTTTTAACATGAAGCGAATCGGATTCCTTGCTCTGCTTTCTCTGTGCGCCGGCTCGGCGCTCGCCGATAAGGTCGTCAACATTGGCTTTTCCGGCCCCCTGTCGGGCGGCGCGGCGGCCTACGGCAAAGACACCCTCAGCGGCCTTCAGATGGCGGTGGACACCCTCAACAAGTCGGGCGGCATCAAGGTCGGCAACGACAAGGTCACCTTCAAGGTGGTCAGCCTCGACGACCGCTACCTGCCCAACGAAACGGCGACCAACGTCAAGCGCCTGACCGGGCAAGACATCCAGTTCATCTTCGTGCCGCACGCGGGCGGGATTCAGGCCGTGCAGCCGCTCGCCATTCGTGACCCCGAATTCCTGCTCGTGGCGTACTCCTCCGAGCCCAAGATTCTGGCGGCCAACAACCCCCTGACCTTCATGCTGCCCCCGCGCTACGACAACTACGCGCAGCCCTTCGTCGCCACCGAGATGAAGACCTTCGGCAAGAAGCTCGCTCTGGTGGGCACCTCGAGCGCCTACGGCAAGCAGTGGGCCGACCTGATCGAGAGCGAGTGGAAAAAGCAGGGCGGCACCGTGGGCCGTGACAACGCCGTGGACTACAACACCACCGTGGACTTCAGCGCCGCCGTGACCAAGGCGCTCTCCGAAAAGCCCGACGTGCTGTTTATCGGTGGCCCCAGCCAGCCCACCGCGCTCGTCATCAAGGCCGCGCGCGAGCAAGGCTTCAAGGGCGGGTTCATCGTGATGGACCAGGCCAAGTTCGAGCAGATGGAAACCGTCATTCCCAAGAACTACCTCGACGGCAGCGTGGGCGTGCTCCCCACCCGCGACTTCCCCGGCACCCAGAGCTTCGTGGTGCAGTACCAGCGCGCCTACAAGAAAATCCCCACCAGCGAAGCGGGCCTGAACTACATGGGCATGAACGTGCTCGCCAAGGCGATGGAACTCGCCGGGACCACATCCGACCCGCGCAAGGTCCGGGCGCAGCTCGACGCCGCCGCCAAGGCGCTGCCGCAGTCCAAGACCGTCTACAAGGTCTTCGGGGTCACGCCGCAGGGCCACATGGACGCCGAGTTCCTGATCGCGAGCGCCAAGGGCGGCAAGTACACCAAGCTGCGCGCCGACAAGACCTACAAGTAAGCCGCTGACCGAGGCGGCAAGACAAGGGCACAAGGGCGTCCCGGTTCCTGGGGGACGCGCCTTTTCTTTCCCCGCCCCCGCTTTTCGCCGCCCCGTTTCCCACGTGACAGGAGCTTTCCCTTGACCACAGTTTTGCAACAACTTTTCAACGCGCTCGCGCTCGGCGGGGTGTACGCCCTGGTCGCGCTGGGGCTGACGCTGGTCTACGGCGTGATGAAAATTCCCAACTTCGCCCACGGCGGACTGTACATGCTCGGCGCTTACCTTTCTTACGCGGGCATCAGCTCGCTGGGGCTGGGGTACGTGCCCGCGCTGCTGCTCTCTGCCGTCGTCGTGGCGCTGCTCGCTGCCCTGATGGAACGGGTCATTTTCTTCCCGCTGCGCAACGCGCCGCACGTGCAGCCCATGATTGCCGCGCTGGGCGTGCTGTTTTTTCTGGAAGCCGGGGTGCAGCTCATCTGGGGCGCCGACTTCAAGCAGGTGGCCGAGCCAATCCCAGGCATCCTCAATATCGGCGGCGTCACGATCACCTGGCAGCGCCTGATCGTGCTCGTCGCCAGCGTGGTCGCCATGCTGGGGCTGAACTTCTTCCTGCGCCGCACCCTGACCGGCGCCACCATCGAGGCGATGGCGCAAAACCGTGAGGGCGCACGGCTCGTCGGCATCAACACCGGGCGGGTCGGGATGCTCACCTTCGCCATCTCGGGGGCACTCGCGGCCATCGGGGCATCTCTCATCGCGCCCATCGTGTCGGTCACCCCGGCGATGGGTGAAATCATGAACCTCAAGGTCTTCGCCATCATCATCCTGGGCGGCATGGGCAGCATTCCCGGCGCCATCGTGGGGGCTTTTTTGCTCGCCTTCGCTGAAGTGTTCGGCGGCTACATCAACCTCGACTTTGCTGAGGTCATCGGCTTCGCGGTGCTGGTGGTCGTGCTCGCCATTCGTCCGCAGGGCCTGTTCCGGAGGGCCGCATGATGGGCGCCAGAGGCAAGAGTACAGCGGCGTGGCTGTGGATTCCGGCATTTTTGCTGGCGGCGGCGGTGCCGTTTTTGCACCCCAGCGGCTTTACCATGGAGCTGCTCATCAACGTGATGATCTGGTCCATCGTCACCTACGGGCTCAACGTGCTGCTGGGCTACACCGGGCAGTTGCCGCTGGCGCACGCCGGGTTTTTCGGCATCGGGGCGTATACGGTGGGCATCCTGACGCTCAAGCACGGCTGGAGTTTCTGGGCGGCGTGGCCGCTGGCGGTGGTGCTGTGCGCCCTCGGCGGGCTGCTGCTGGGGCTGGTGGCCTTCCGCACCAAGGGAGACGCCTTTTCCATCTTCACCCTCGGGGTGGGCGTCATCATTCAGCAGGTCATCAACAAGTGGGACGCCCTGACCGGCGGCAACGACGGCCTCAACGGGATTGCGCCGCCCGCCGGGCTCGATACTTTCGCGCACGGGCTGGGGCTCAAGCTCAATGGGGGCTTTTACCTGCTGGCGCTGCTCGCGCTCGCACTCACGGTGCTGGTCGCGGCGCGGGCACGGCACAGCGTCTTCGGGCGTTCGCTGCTCGCCATCCGGGGTGGGGAAGACCTCGCCCGCAGCGCCGGGATTGACGTGTTCGGCCATAAGCTGCGGGCCATGATGCTCTCCACCGCCATCGCGGGCTTCGCGGGTGGGCTGTACGCCGTCTACGTGGGCTTTCTCGGCTCGGCGGTGACAGGGCCGGTAACCACCTTCACCACGCTGCTCTACCTGCTCGTCGGCGGGGTGGGCACGCTGCTCGGGCCGCTGCTCGGTACCGCGCTGATGTACGGGCTGACCCAGCTCCTCAAGGACTTGCAGGACTACCAGTACATCGTCTTCGGGCCGCTGCTGGTGCTGCTGGTGATGTTCATGCCGCAGGGCCTCGTCGGCCTGTGGGAAAAGGTCCGTGCCCGGCGCCGCCCGGTGTCCGCGCCTTCCGCCGCAGAGGTGAGCCATGACTAACCCGAGCACCCCACCGCTGTCAGGGGCCCCGTTGCTGGAAGTGCAGGGCCTCGGCATCCGCTTCGGCGGGCTGCACGCGGTGCGCGACGTGACCGCGCAGCTGCAACCGGGCCGCATCACCGCCATCATCGGACCCAACGGCGCGGGCAAAAGCACCTTCTTCAACCTGATCTCGGGCTTTTACAAACCCACCTCGGGCCGCATCATCTTCCGGGGCGAGGACATCACCCCGCTGCGCACCCACCTGGTCGTCGGGCGCGGCATCGCCCGCACCTTTCAGACGACCACCATCTACCAGGAACTCAGCGTGCTCGACAACGCCATGATCGGCCACCGCGTCCGCACCCGCGCCGGACTGCTCGACGCGCTGCTCCGCACGGGCCGCGAGCGCCACGACGAGAGTGAGAGCCGCGCCGGAGCGATGCGGGCGCTCGAACGGGTGGGCCTCGCCGGACAGGCCGCGCTCCCCGCCGGGGCGCTCAACCAGGAAGGCAAAAAGCGCGTCGGCATCGCCATGGCGCTCGCCAGCGACCCGCACCTGCTGCTGCTCGACGAACCCGCCGCCGGGATGAACCCCGAGGAAACGGAAAACCTGATGGGCCTGATTCGCCAACTGGTGTCGGGCGGCCTGAGCATCGCGCTGGTCGAGCACAAGATGAACCTGGTGATGGGCCTGGCCGACGACATCCTGGTGCTGCACCACGGCCAGAAAATCGCCCAGGGCACCCCGGCGCAGATCACCCGCGACCCGGCGGTGGTCGAAGCCTACCTCGGCTCGCACGCCCACGGCGGGCAGATGGGTCAGGAGCAGGAGCAGGGCGGGCAACCGGGCACCGTTCAGGACGCGGGGGTCGACCATGCTTGAAGTCCGCGACCTGAGCGTCAAATACGGCAACTTCACGGCGCTCCACAGCATCAACCTCACCGTGCAGCCCGGCGAAATCGTGGTGCTGCTCGGCGCCAACGGCGCGGGCAAAAGCACGCTGTTTCGCACCCTCAGCGGCCTGCAACGGCCCTCGGGCGGCGCGGCGACCTGGCAGGGCACCCCGCTGACCGGCGGCAAACCCGAGTTCAACGTGTCGCACGGGGTGTCGCAGTGCCCCGAAGGCCGCCTGCTCTTTCCCGAACTGAGCGTGGAAAAAAACCTGCGGCTCGGCGCCTACGTTCACCGCCGGGACGCAGCGGGCAACGAGCGCGAGCTGGAAAAGGTCTACGAGCTCTTTCCCGCGATGGTGGACAAGCGCCACGCCCCGGCGGGCAGCCTCTCGGGCGGGCAACAGCAGATGGTGGCGATTGGCCGGGCGCTGATGGCGCGGCCCTCGCTTCTGCTGCTCGACGAACCGAGCCTCGGCCTCGCCCCGCTGGTGGTCGAGCAGGTGCTCGCCGCCGCGCAGCAGATCAACGCGCAGGGCGTGAGCGTGCTGCTCGCCGAGCAAAACGCCTACGCCGCGCTGAGCATTGCCCACCGGGGCTACGTGCTCGAAAGCGGTCAGGTGACTTTGCAGGGCACGGCGCAGGAACTGATGAACGATGACCGGGTGCGGAGCGCCTACCTGGGCGTTTGAGGCAGGACTTCTCTGCTTTCTGAGAAACCAAGCGTCAGGGCAGCCGGGCAAGGGAAAGCACAGTTCTCCCTTGTCCGGCTCCTTTTGTGCCGCTTTGCCTTAATCGTTCCGAAGCTGACCATTTCCTGACTTAATGTCTTTAAATCCTTCTCACGCCTCTCTAGAATGTGAGGCATGAATCAAAATTTTCGGAGACTGAGCCTGCTCGCAGGCAGCGTGGCGCTTGCCAGCCTGCTCACCGCTTGCCCAGGCCGGCGCATGTATGACCCGGGCGTGACGCTGAGGTTTTCGCTTCCCGAGGGAGAGAGCCAGAGTGGGCCGATGGCGATTCAGGCGATGTACACCACCCGCGACGAGGCGGGGCAGGTCGTCATGAAGCCGCTGCCTGAAGGCTCGGGCTACGGCTACTTTGGTGGCCGCGAGGGGAGCATCACGCTGAACAAGGTGAGCCTCGACAAGGTGCTCGCTGACGGGAAGTGCTTGCCCTACCGCGCCGACAAGGTGACCCGCGTGACTGAGCCGGCGGCGGTCCGCAGCTGCGACATCAACTTCTTCGTGTACAGCGGCTCGGCGAACAGCCCGGCGCAGCCCAGCAGCGCCAACCTGCGCTACCTGACCCACGACACCTACAGCTACGCGGGCCAGAACTTCACCTACACCTCGGCGTTCAGCGACAAGGGCCTGACCTCGCAGGAAACCGGCACCCGCCGCGCGGGCTGGTCGCTGGTGCGCCACCTCGTGCTCCACCCGTCGGACGCACCGAACACCTACCGCGTCGTGCGTGACAGCGTGGAAGACAGCCAGCTCAACTTGCCCATCACCCTGCACGCCCCCAGCGACTACTTCACCAGCATGGGCGTGAGCACCGGAGGTGCCCAGTGACCAGCCATACAGTGAAAAGCCAGACAGCGAAACTCACTCCCCTGCTGGCCCTGACCGTCCTCGGCGCGGCGCTAGTCTCATGCGGCCAGCAAAACACGGCCCCCAACCTCGGCGGCCTGCCCCCGCTCGACACCGGCATCACCGTGCGTTTCGACGCCGCGCCGGACAACACCTACCTGACCCTGAGCACCGATGAGGACGCCGCGAGCAAGGTGGTCTATCAGAAGGCCGTCCCGACGGGTGCGCGCGACTTCAAGCCCGACCTCAACGACTGGAAGGCGCTGTCCAAAGACGCCGTAGCACTCACCCTGCCCGGCGGTCAGACCACCCCGGCGGTGCTGTTCCTGAAATGGGGCATGTTCCAGGACAAGAACAGCAACGGCAAGCCCGACGCGGGCGAGTGGCTGAACCGCATGACCCATGACCGCGTGGCCTACGCCGACAAAGCCTTCCAGGCCGAGTTCGATGAACCTGCCGCCATGCATCAGGTGTGGAACATCGCCTCCGGCTGGAGCCGCGCCGAGCACTACGTCTACGCCCCGCTGGAAGGCAAGGACGACTTCCGGCGCTTCTCGCGCAGCACCACGTTCTGGGACTTCACGCTGCATGTGGAGACGCCACTGAGCAGCATGTAAGCAGGTAAGCGGTGAGGGGCGGGGGAGCAGAGCGCGGCGTCGGCGGCCCCTCCCCCCGCCGCGCCGTATTTGCCTCCCGAACGGTAACGCCCCCCTCGGCCTGACAGCGCCGGGAGGGGTATTCTGGGGATTATGACCCAGTCGCACGACGAGCCGATGCAGACGATGATGTGGGGTGGCAACGCCGCCTTCATCGAAGGGCTGTACGAGAGTTACCTTCAGGATCCTTCCTCGGTGGGCGCCGAGTGGCGCAGCTATTTCGACGGGCTGCGCGGCGGCGCCCAGGAGCGCGTTCACAGTGAAGTGCAGCAGCGCTTCTACGAGCTCGGCCAGCACCGGGGCCCCGTCACCGTGCAGGTGACCGGCGGCGCGAGCGGTGCCCAGCAGGCGGCGGGCGCCCTCGTGACCGCCTACCGCGTCTACGGGCACATCAGCGCCCGCAACAACCCGCTCAAGCTGCGCGGCGTGCCCACCGTGCCCGAGCTGACCCCCGAGTTCTATGGGCTCTCCGAGGCCGACCTCAGCGAACAGGTGCAGGACAGCCCCTTCAGCGGCACCCTGCGGGACGTCATCGCGCAGCTGCAAGACACCTACTGCGGCGCCATCGGTTTCGAGTACAACTACCTGCCGGCCAACGAACGCGCCTGGTTTCAGGAGCGCATCGAGAAGGGGCGCGGTCAGGGCCGCTACGGCCTGAGCCAGGATGAGCGCCGCCGCCTGATGCAAAAGCTCAACGCCGCCGAAGGCCTGGAGCTGTACCTCAAGAACCGCTACCCCGGCGTCAAGCGCTTCGGTCTGGAAGGCGGCGAGAGCTTTATTCCGCTGATGGACCGCATCATCCAGCAGGCCGGCGGGCGCTACGGCGTCAAGGAAGTCGTGGTGGGCATGGCGCACCGTGGCCGCCTGAACACGCTCGTCAACATCTTCGGCAAGCCCTCGGGCACGCTGTTCGACGAGTTCGACGGCAAAAAGAAACTCAGCGACGACCCCGATATCGCGGGCGACGTGAAGTACCACATGGGCTACTCCAGCGACGTGCGGACCCCCGGCGGCCCGATGCACCTCGCTATGGCCTTCAACCCCTCGCACCTCGAAATCGTGTCGCCCGTCGTGCACGGCTCGGTGCGCGCCCGGCAGGACCGCCGCGGCGACACCGAGCGCAAGCAGGTGTTGCCGATTACCGTGCACGGCGACGCCGCCGTCTCGGGGCAGGGCGTGGTCATGGAGACGCTGAACTTCTCGCGTCTGCGCGGCTTCACGACCGGCGGGGCGATTCGTATCGTCATCAACAACCAGATCGGCTTTACCATCTCCGACCCGCGCGACAGCCGCTCGAGCCGCTACTGCACCGATGTCGCCAAGATCGCCAACGCGCCGGTCATGCACGTCAACGGCGACGACCCCGAAGCGGTGGCCTTCTGCGGGGACCTCGCGCTCGCCTACCGGCAGGAATTCGGCAAGGACGTGTTCATCGACCTGATCTGCTTTCGCCGCAACGGCCACAACGAAGGCGACGAGCCGCGCATGACCCAGCCGGTCATGTACCGCGAAATCGACCAGCACCCCGGCACCCGCGCCCTCTACGCCGCCCAGCTGGAAAAAGACGGTGTGCTCGCTGCCGGTGAAGGCGACAAGCTGGTGAACGACTTCCGCGACCGCCTCGACCGGGGTGAGACCGTCGTGGAAGAGATGGAAAACGCCGAGCAGAGCAAGCTCGCGGTGGACTGGAGCGGCTACACGAACACCCACTGGAAGGACGACGAGGTGGCGACCGCCGTGCCGCGCGAGAAGCTCGAGGCGCTCGGCCTGAAGCTGACGCAGGTGCCCGAGGGCTTCCGCGTGCACCGCACCGTCGAGCGCACCGTCATCAAGGCGCGTGAAGCGATGGCCAGGGGCGAGCAGCCGCTCGACTGGGGCATGGGCGAAATGCTGGCCTACGCCTCGCTGCTCGACGAGGGCTTTGGCCTGCGCCTCGACGGGCAGGACTCGGGGCGCGGCACCTTTGTGCACCGCCACGCCGTGCTGCACAACCAGGACGCCGTAGACCCCCTGAGCGAGGAGTACATGGCGCTCGCGCACCTCTCGCCCGAGCAGGGCCGGGTGGAAGTCATCGACTCGACCCTCTCCGAAGAAGCGGTGCTCGCCTTCGAGTACGGCTACTCGACCAGCGAACCCAAGGCCCTGGTCGCCTGGGAAGCGCAGTTCGGCGACTTCGCCAACGGCGCGCAGGCCGTAGTGGACCAGTTCCTGTCGGCGGGCGAAAGCAAGTGGCAGCGCCTGAGCGGCCTGACCATGCTGCTGCCGCACGGCTACGAAGGCGCCGGCCCCGAGCACTCCAGCGCCCGCCTGGAACGCTACTTGCAGCTGTGCGCGCAGAAGAACATGCAGGTCGTGGTGCCGAGCAGCGCCGCGCAGATTTTCCACCTGCTGCGCCGTCAGGTCCTGCGTCCCTACCGCAAGCCCCTGATTGTGATGACACCCAAGAGCCTGCTGCGCAACAAGCACGCCATGAGCCCGCTGAGCGACCTGTACGACGGCGTGTTCCACGAAGTCATCGGCGACGCCGAAGTGCAGAACGCCCGCCGCGTCGTGCTGAGCAGCGGCAAGCTCCACTGGGAACTCACCGAAGCCCGCGAGAAGGACAAGGAAGGCTACGCCGGCACCGCGCTCGTGCGCCTCGAGCAGCTCTACCCCTTCCCCGCCGAGCAGGTCAAGGCCGAACTCGCCAAGCATCCCGGCGCGCAGGTCGTCTGGGCGCAGGAAGAGCCTGAAAACCAGGGCGCGTGGCTGATGATCTGGGAAGACCTGGAACACTGCCTGCAGCCCGGTCAGACGCTGACCCACGCCAGCCGCCCGCGCTCGGCGAGCACCGCCGTGGGCTACACCAGCGTGCACGTCCGCGAACAGGCCAAGGTCATCGCCGACGCGCTCGGTGAGCCGATCACCCGTCAGGACGTGGACGCCCAGGTGCCGCTCACCGAGGAAGCGAGCGCTCAGGGCTGAGCCCGCACCACAAAGCAGCAAAGAGGAGGGGAGGCCCGCGCAGGCGCCTTCCCCCTCTTCTTTTATTGCCTGCCTGCTTGCTGACCTTTTGAAGCCCGGACGGTGCAGGCGCTACGCTGAGCCATGCGCCGAATGTTCGCCCCGCTGCTGCTCGCTGCGGCCCTGCTGTCCGCTGCTGCCCAGGCCCAGGCGGTCTATGGCCCACCCGCACCCCCGGCACCTGTATCCCCAGCGCCTGGACTCCCTGCGCCCGTCACGCCCGCGCCGGCTGCGGCTGTGGCAGTCGCTCCCGGCCTCGCGCTGACCGCTCCCGCAGATACCCTACGCGAGTACCGTCTGAGCGAAACGACCCGCGTGCGCTACGACAACGTGCAACTTGAGGTGAGCGGGGGCACGCCGGAGACAGCGGCGGCCTTTCAGAACCAGTTTCGCGCCGCGCTGCGGGCCCGCGAGGGCGAGCGGACCCTGAACGCCAAGCAGTTTCTCAAGGTGCTGCCCGCCGAGGGCACGCCGGGGCGTTACCTCTGGAACACCATCAGCAGCGAAGGCGGCAAGGCGGTGTCGTCGCGCTCGCTGCGGACGCTGGGCACGGCGGACGGCGGCACCCTGACCTTCCAGCCCGAGGCGGTGGCTGCCGGCACCGACCCCAGCGTGGCTGCGCTGCTCGCGCCCGTGCAGGCCGAACTCGCCCGCACCCACGCCGAACTGCTCGCGGGCCTCGACCCGGCCAGCTTCGGGCTGCTGCGCGGCGGCCCGGCGGCGGGCAGTCCCAAGCCGGGGCAGGGCTTCGTGCGTCTGAAGACCTTGCAGCCGCCCTCGCCGCTCATGTCGCTGCCGGGGCAACAGGTGGTGGGGGCGCCGCTGCAAGTCGAGCAGCAACTGCGCTTCGAGAACGAGGAGGGTGGGCAGCTCGTCTTTTTCCGTCAGGCGCGGGTGGTGCAGCCGGGGCAGCTGCTGAGCGGGTCGGTCGAGGGCCTGATGACCCTGTCGCGCTACGTCTACGACGGCGAACTGCGCCTGACTCCCGATGGCCTGCCGGTCAGTGCCGAGCGCGGCGAAGCCTACGCCGTGCAGATGTCAGGCCGCCTCAAGCAGGGCGACCTGAGCGCGACCTACAGCTTGAACGTGACGGTGACCTCGCTGCTGACGCTGACGCCGGTCAAATAATCGGACCGTCCTCGCAGGCCAGTCACTAAGCCTTCTGGCCTAGCACCGTAAAGCGCGGCGGCGCGGTGTACCCTGCCCGTCGTGACTCGCAATTCTGCCTCCCCGCGCCTGCCTGCCGGGGCCAGGGCCAGAGCGCCCCAGGTGCTCAGCGCCCTGGGCCGGCTTTACCCCGACGCCCGCACCGAACTCGTGTTCAATACGCCCTTTGAGCTGCTCGTCGCCACCGTTCTGTCGGCGCAGGCCACCGACGTGAGCGTGAACGCCGCCACTCCCGCCCTTTTCGCCGCCTACCCCGACGCCCACGCCCTGAGTCAGGCGACGGCGGACGACATCGAGCCGTACATCCGCTCTATCGGGCTGTACCGCGGCAAGGCGAAGAATCTGGCCGCGCTCGCCCGGCTCCTTGTAGAGCGGCACGGCGGCGAGGTGCCCAACGACTTCGACGCGGTGGTGGCCCTCCCCGGCGCGGGCCGCAAGACCGCCAATGTGGTGCTGTCCAATGCCTACGACTACCCCGCCATCGCGGTGGACACCCACGTGGGCCGCCTCGCCCGCCGGCTGGGGCTGAGCGTGCAGACCAACCCCGACAAAGTGGAAGCCGACCTGCAAAAGCTCTTTCCCCGTGACCGCTGGGTGTTCCTGCACCACGCGCTGATCCTGCATGGCCGCCGCGTCTGCCACGCCCGCAAGCCCCAGTGCCCGTCGTGCGAATTGGCGAGCTTCTGTCCGAAAGTAGGGGTGGAGCATGTCGAGGGTTGATGGTGAACGGTTGATGGAGAAGCAGCTTTTCCTATCAACCATCAACCCTCTCCCATCAACGCACCGGGGCCGCCCATGAGCTGGCGCTTTACCCGGCAGGTCTGGCTGTACCTGCTCTCGGCCTTCAGCTTCGGGCTGTCGCAGGCGTTCATGATGCTGTTTCTCAATTTCTACCTGCGGGCGCTGGGCCTCGACCCGGCGTGGCAGGGCTTTCTCAACGCGCTGCCCGCGCTGACCCTGGCGGCGCTGAGCCTGCCGGCGGTGGCGCTCGCCCGGCGCATCAGCAACGCGCACACCCTCAAGGTCGGCGCGGCGCTGAGTATGCTCGGCACGCTGCTGATGGCGCTCGCGCACGGGCCGGTGCTGGTCATCGTGGGCGGGCTGATTCAGGGCGCAGGCTCGGCGCTGAGCGTGGTTGCCGGGGCGCCCTTCATGGCGAACAACAGCGACGAAAAGTCGCGGGTGGCGCTGTTCAGCGTGCAAAGCGCCCTGATGACCGGCGCCGGCTTTCTGGGCAACCTGCTGGGGGGCCGGGTGCCCGAACTGTACGCGGCAGCCACCCACACGCTGCCGAGCAGCCTGGGCGCCCTGCGCGTGGCCCTGCTCGTTGCGGCGGGACTGCAACTGCTGGGGCTCTTGCCGGTGCTGTTCCTGCGTCCGAGCGGCAAGACCCGGCCCGCGGGCCGCAGCCTCGCCGTGCGCGACAAGGCCACCATGGCCCGGCTGGTCTTTCCCAACGTGCTGGTGGGCCTGGGGGCGGGGGCGACCATTCCCTTTCTGAACGTGTATATCGAGGGCCGCTTTCACGTGGATTACGCCAGCCTGGGCAGCCTGTTCGCCTGGACCAGCCTGGCGACGGCGCTCACCTCATTGGTGCAGCCCCTGCTGGTGCGGCGGCTCGGGCAGTTGCCGACAGTGCTGGCGGTGCAGGTGAGCAGCTTGCCGTTTCTGGCGCTGTTGGGCTTCGCGCCGCAGCTCTGGATGGTCACGGTGGCGATGTTTACGCGCGGCGCCCTGATGAACGCGGCGGGCCCGGTCTACAGCGCCTACGCCATGACCGTGCTGCCCGAGGAAGACCGGCCCATGTACTCGGCGGTCAACACCATGGCCTGGGACCTGGGCTGGGCGCTCAGTTCCATGCTCTCAGGCGTGGTGCGCGGGGCGCTGGACTTCAGTCTCGCTTTCAACGTGCTGTTCGGCTGGACGCTGCTGATGTACGCCGCCAGCGTGCTCGCCATCTATCTGGGGCTCTATCGCCGCGCGGGGGCCGGCGTGCGGGCCGGGGGAGTACACTGAGACTTGATGAGTGAGCTGACTCCTTTGCAGCGCCTGCACCGCATTCAGGCCATTGACCTGAATCTCGACCGCCTGCGAGCCGAGGAGGGCAACTTCCCCGACGACCTGCGGGCGGCCCGCGCCGAGCAGGACCGACTGAACAACGACCTCGAAGACACCGAGATCACCCTGGAAGGCTTCGAGAAAAAGGTCCGCCAGCACGAACTCGACCTCGCCAGCCTGCGCGAACAGCTGGCCCGCGCCCGCGAAGACCAGGAAAAAAATGCCTTCGACTCGCGTGCCCAGAGCCAGTACGGCAGCCGCATCCAGCAGCTCGAGGAGCGGGCCGAGGAACTCGAAGAAGACCTCGCCCCCCTGCGCGAGCGGGTGCAGGAGCTGAGCGGCAAGGCGAGCGGTCTGCGTGACCAGCACCGCGCCCTGCGCCCGCAGCTCGGCGAACTCGAGGACCGTGACGAGGGCCGCATCCAGGGCCTGCGCGACCAGGGCGAAGGCGAACGCCAGGAACGCGCCAGTCTGGTCGAGCACCTCGACGCCCGCACCGTCAAGGAATACGACATGATCCGCAAGGCGAAAAAGGGTGTCGGCCTCGCCGAGGTCAGGGGCGGACGCTGCTCGGCGTGCAACGTGATGCTGCCGGTCAACGTGCAGCAAAAGGTCGCCCAGGCCAAGCTGCCCCCGGTCAAGTGCCCCTCGTGTGGCCGCTTCCTGATTCGCCTCGACGCCTGAGCCCAGCTAGCAAAAGCCCCACCCGCCAGCTTCGGCTCGGGTGGGGCTTTTCTTGGTAGGAGTGGCTGCTCTCAGCCTTCTTGTTTGACGGGCTCCGGCACGGCCTGCACCGGGGCCACAGCAGCCGCCACCGCCTGGGGCGTGACCTGCTGCGGAGTCACCGCCGCTGCGGCCACCGGGGTGCCCTGGCCGGCCTCCACCTGGGGCTGGGCGGCAATGACCTGCACCTGGGCCGGTGCGGGCGCGGCGGGGCCAGCGTCGCGCATGGCGCCGTCGAACTCTTCTTTCAGACCCTGGGTGCTGCGCCGGAATTCGCGCAGGCCCGCGCCGAGGCTCTTGCCGAGTTCGGGCAGTTTGCGCGGACCAAACACCAGCAGGGCCACGAGCAGGATGATCAGGATTTCAGGTGCGCCGAGGTTGGGCATGGGGGTCTCCTTGGGGAACCGCGCCGGGGGCGGCTCGACAGCGTTCAGTGTAGTCCCGTCAGATCAAAGCCAGGTTAAACGGGAATTGAGCGGAGACTGGTTCAAAGCAAGCCAGACCAAGAAAAAGGACGCTGCCCGTAAGCAACGTCCTCTCTGGTGGAGCTGAGGGGATTCGAACCCCTGACCTTCTGAATGCCATTCAGACGCGCTCCCAACTGCGCCACAGCCCCGAACAGCTCAGCTAGTGTACAGAGGGTTGCCGAATCTGTCAACGGGGGCGAGCGGCACAAGTTCCGGTAAGAGTGACCTTTGGCCTACATGCCCATTCTGCGGCGAAAATCTGCCGCGGACGTGAACAGGTGCGCCGACCAGCCGGCGGCCCGCGCTGCTTCCACGTTTTCTATGCTGTCGTCCCAGAAAACGATCTGTTCGGGGGCAACGCCGAGGGTAGCGGTCACTGCCGCGTAGTAATCGCCGCTCGGCTTGCGGTGGCCGACGGCGTAACTGGCAAAATGCCCGTCGGTTACGGCGTCCAGGCCGCTCTCGGTCATCAGGTGCTGCACGCGCAGTTGCTCCTGATTGGTCGCCAGGTAGACCCCCCAGCCGGCACTCCGTAAGTCAGCGGTGGCGGCCAGCATGTCGCGGTTCGGTCTGTTTTCGTACTCCAGCCACTCCCGGTAAAACTCCTCCGGCGACCCCTCGCGGCCAACCGCTTGCATCAGCGTGGGCAGATGCTCCAGCACGCTGCTTTTTCCGGTGGAAGCGGACTGAAAGCCGTCGGCGAAAAAAGCCCGGACGGGCGCAGCGGGAAAGCGCGAGCAGAAGAAATCAGGCAGCTCGATCAGGACACCGTCCACGTCGAGGAGCAGCACCTGAGAGGCCGGGTCCAGCGCGGGCAGTCGAGGGTGTGGCCGCAAGCGCTCTTGCAGGGAGCGGAGGTTCAGTCTGGGCATAGTGTCCTCCCACCCAGCCCGTCAGGCCTTCTGGCCTTCATCCTCGTCCCCGAATCTCCTCCAGCGTGTCCTGCACCAGCAGTTCGCCGTCGCGGTAGACGGTGCGCATCAGCGAGCCGGGGAAATCGGTGTCGAAGGTGCGGTACTGCCGGGTCACCATGCGTCCGTTTTCCTCCACCAAATCCAGCACGCCGTCCTTGCTGCGCTTGCCGGGGTCGGTCACCGGGTCTTTGTAGATGCCCCGGTATTCGCCGTCGATCAGGCCCGCGCTGGCCTTGTAGGCGAAGCGCTGGGTGTCGCGGTCCACCTTTTGCAGCAGCGCCCCGCCCATGCCGAAGGTGACGTTTTCGGCGGAAAAGCCGTCCACGTACAGGTTTTGCAGAATCTGGCGAATGGTGCTCTCGTCTATGCCGTCGCCCTGAATCACCCGGACGTGTTGCAGCACCTTGAAGCCCTTGGAGTTGGTGGTGGTGCCGTACTTGGCGGCCAGCGCGTTCACCGCGAGGCGCACCATCGCCGGGGGGTCGCCGGAGTCGGGACGGACGACCAGGGTGCCGCCGCTCTCCTCGACTTCTTTCCGCAAGGTTTCGCCCCAGTGCACGTTGATGGCGTGTTTCAGGTCGTAGCTGTCCGAGACGACGGCGTACACCTTACCGGGCTTGCCGAACTGCCGGACCATGTTGCGGTAGGCGTCCACCTCGTGCTCCTTGCCCCAGCTGGTGATGGTGGAGTGCTCGGCGGCGGGAATAGAAAAGCCCGCCAGCTCGGCGCCGTAGTAGTTGCGGCCCACCCGCAGGGCCTCCAGGGTGTCGCTGCCCTGAAAGTTGACGAGATGCGCCAGCCCGCCGATGCCCGCGCTTTCGCGGCTGCTCACGCCGCGCGAGCCGAAATCGTGCAGCTTGAAGGGCAGCTCCTCGGCGGCGCGGTCGGAGGTGTCTTCCAGCGCCTGCCGAATGATTTCGCGGATATGCCAGCTCTGGGTGCAGACGGTGGTGGGATACCACACCCGCATCAGCATCGTCTCGAACCAGCCGGGCAGCCAGGGCAGCTCGGGGTCGGTGTTGGTGCAGCTCATCAGCACGTTGTGGATGGGCACCAGCGTCCCTTCGGGCACCGCGCGGATTTCCAGCGGCAGCTTGCCGCCGTGCACCTCCACTACTCGCCGCCAGCCCTCATAGGGAAACGGCTCGCCGTGCGCCTCGATGACGGCGCGGGCTTCTTCGACCATCTCCATCGTCACCCGGCGGGTCAGGTAGCGGCTCAGGATGTACTGCAAGCCGAAAAAGCGCGTGACCGGGTAGCGCCCGCCGCGCGATTCCAGATATGAAAACAGCCGGGTGGTGCCGGGCGGGTACTGCAAAAAGTGGCTCGACTTGTACGAGTCGGTGTCCAGAATCAGGTTGAGGTCCGAAAGCGGGGTGGTCATGGGGGGTCCTCCAGTACGGCGAGCAATGAGGCAGGGGCAGAGCGGGAGAGGCTTACCAGGGCGAGGAATTGGACTGAGGCGGCGCAGGACGCGGCTCGCTCAGGCGCAGTTCCTCGGAGGGCATCGGCTCACCGAACTGCATGTATTTGCGCGCGGTCTCGGGCGTGCCGCGCCCTTGCAGCACCCGGATGACCGGGCGTTCCTGCGGGTTGCCGAGTTCGACCAGCGCCAGGCGGCCCGTTTCGTAGGCGCCGAGGTCCACGTACACATGCCGTCCCAGTCGGGTTGGCTGGCGCACCGGGGTGTGCCCGTGCAGGCTGTAGACCACGCCGTCCGGTAGGGGAAACGGCCCCTCGAAAGGCCGCAGCCACAGCGCCGCCGACAGCGGGTTGGGGTGGGTCTGGTGTGCGACCGGGGGCGCGGCGTGCGACACCAGCACACTTGGCCGGTCGGCGCCGGGGGCCTCGGCGTGAATCTCGCCGTCGGCGGTCACGTACACCACGCGCCTGAGGTCGGGCAGGTTCAAGTACCGCTCCAGCAGCGCGGGAAACTGTTCCAGCGTCAGGCTGCCGAGTTCGCGGCGCACCGTTTCGCCCCCGGCGCGCATCCACCAGTGGTAGCCCTCCATCGCCCGGCGGTAGTCGCCCATATCGTGGGTGCCGAGGTAGTCCTTGTACCAGCGCGGCCCTTCCTGCGCCATGCGCTCGTGGTTGCCCATCAGTAGGGTGGCGCGGCCCGCCGCGTGGAGTTCGAGCAGCAGTTCGATGGTGGCGAGACTGTTGGGGCCACGGTCAATCGCGTCGCCCAGGCTCAGGAAATGCGCCGAGGGAAAGCGGTCCACGGCGGCGCGCAGCAGGTCCACCCGCCCGTGCAGGTCGGGAATGACGATGACCTGTCTCACGCCTTTTCCCCGAGCTGGCTGTCCTCTGGCTCATCGGCCCCAGGTTCATCAGAGAAGTCGAGCAAAGTCTGCTTGCTGCGCTCGCGCAGGAGCCGAGGCGCGTCGGTGTCGGGAGTGAAGGTCAGGTGGCCCTGCGCCGCCCGCACGCGGTAGCCCTGGCCGTCGGCGGCGCCGGGCAGCCACTCGGCGGGAAGTTGAAAGGTGCGGCCCTGCTCGTCTTCCACGTCGGCGAGCCCGGCGTCCTCGTCGAGCACGTCAATCACCAGCAAGGTGTCGGCGGAGTCTTGCGTCATGCCGCGAGTCTAGAGGGAATAAGCAGAGGGGGTAAGGAAACGATTACCGCTCGGCAAGCACCGCCCGCGCCTCCGCGACCTCGTTCCAGGGGAGCGTCTCCGTCGCGCGTTCAAGGGTGTCCTCGGGGCCCTTGCCCGCCAGTAGCACGGTGTCGCCCGGCTGCGCGTGCGTGACGGCATACCGGATGGCCTCGCGCCGGTCGCCGATACTGACGAAGTTGCTGCGGCCTTCCTCGCGGGCGCCGCGCTCCATCTCATTCAGGATGTCCTGAAGTGGCGTATCGCGGCAGTCCTCCTCCGTCAAAATCGCGTGGTCGGCCAGCCGCGTCGCCACCTCGCCGAGCGGTGCGCGCTTGTACGGGTCGCGCGGGCCGCCCGCTGAGCCGATGACCACCCACAGGTGCCCGGCGGTGGTCGCCCGCAGCGTGCCGAGCGCCTTTTCCAGACTCGGCGGCGTGTGCGCGAAATCCACGATGACGCGGGGAGAGGTTGCACCGCCCGGCACGAGTTCCATGCGCCCCGGCACGCCCCGGAAGGACGCCAGGCCCGCCTGAAGTTGCAAGGCGGTGGCGCCGAGGTGATGGGCCGCCGCCATGCCCGCCAGCGCGTTGGCGACGTTGAAGCGGCCAATCATCGGCAGCTCGGCCTGAAAGTCGCCCGCCGGAGACACCACCCGGAAATGCAGCCCGCTGTGGCGCTCCTCGATGTCCTGTGCCCGCCAGTCGGCGTGCTGGTTCTCGGCGGAGTAGGTCGTTTCCCCCGGCGCGATGCCCCGCAGTTGCGCGGTCCAGGGGTCGTCCACGTTCAGCACGGCGAAGCGGGCGCGCTCGACCAGTTTGCGTTTGTCGGCGAAGTAGTTGTCCAGCGTGCCGTGAAAGTCGAGGTGTTCGCTGCTCAGGTGCGTCCACACCGCCACGTCCCAGTCCACGCCGCGCACCCGGTCGAGCGACAGCGCGTGGCTGCTCGCTTCGAGGACCGTCGCCTGCGCGCCCGCCGCCACCATCTCGCGCAGCGTGTCCTGCACCTGCGGCGCCTCGGGCGTGGTGAAGTGCGCGGGAAAATGCCGCAATTCGCCGTCGGGCAGCTCATAGCCGACGGTGGACAGCAGCCCGGTGGCGAGCCCCGCCGAGCGCAGCAGGTGCCGGGTCAGCCAGCTCGTCGTCGTCTTGCCGTCGGTGCCGGTCACGCCGACCACCTTCAACTCGCGGCTGGGGTGCCCCGCCAGGGCCGCCGCCGCGTCGGCCAGTGCAGCGCGGGCGTTCGGCACCGTCAGGTAGGGCAGCGGCGAAGTTTGCCCGTCTGCCAGTCCTTCTCCCAGCACCGCCACCGCGCCCGCCGCCTGCGCCTGTTCCATAAAGCTGTGCCCGTCGAACTTGGCGCCCCGAATCGCCACGAATGCGGAGCCCGGCTGCACCCACGCCGCGTTGTGGGTCACGCCCGTCACCTCGGTGTCGGTCTGGGGGTCGGTCTCAGGAGCAGGCAACTGAAGTGCGGCGGCGAGGTCGGAAAGGCGCATAGGGGAGAGGGTAGAGCTTCTTTTGACCCTCTACCAAGGGGAGAGGGCCTTGCAAAGCAAGGGGTGAGGGGTCTCTCAGCGCAGCAGCGGCAGCCCGTAGCCGTGTGCCTGCACCCGCCCGCACACCCACTCGAAGGCCTGCGGGTCGTGCACGAAGTCGAGGGCGTCGCCGTCCACCCGCACCACCGGGCACAGGTCGAAGGCGGCAATCCACCCGGCGTAGAGCCGGTTCAGGCCCGCGAGGTACTCGTCGGGGATGGCCTGCTCGTAGTCGCGTCCGCGCAGAGCGATGCGCCGCCGCAGCGTAGGCAGCCCCGCGTCGATGTGAATCAGCAGGTCCGGCACCCGCAGCGCGGGCAGCACGCCTTCGTACAGGCCCCGGTAGGTCTGCCAGTCGCGCTCCCCCATCTGGCCTGACTCGTAGAGGTTGCGGGCGAAGATGTTGGCGTCCTCGAACACGGTGCGGTCCTGAATCACGTAGCGCGCGCCCGTCACCATACCGAGGTGCTGCTCGAGCCGCCGCGACAGGAAATACACCTGCGAGTGAAAGGAGTACTGTCGCATATCGTGGTAAAAGTCTTCCAGGTAGGGGTTTTCGGCATACGGCTCGTACACCGGGCGCAGGCCGTAGCGCTCGGCGAGCATCCGCGTCAGCGTGCTTTTGCCGCTGCCGATGTTGCCCGACACCGCCACGTACATCAGCGGTCCTCCCCGGCGGGGGCCTGCGCGAGTGCCGCGTCGATCTGGTCGAAAATCGCCTGCTGGTCGGCTTCGTTCGCCACGAAGTCGTAGTTCCCCGCCTCCAGAATCAGGTGCGGGTGGGCGTAGGTGCGGAAATAGTCGTCGTAGCGCCCCGTCAGGTCGGCGAGGTAGGCGGCCTTCATGTCGTGCTCGAAGGGTCGGCCCCGCCGGGCGATGCGGCGCAGCAATTCCGGCGGGTCGGCCCGCAGGTACACCACCAGGTCGGGCGTGGGCAGCCGGGGCGAGAGGTGGCCGTAGAGGTCCTGATACAGGTCGAACTCGGCGTCGCGCAGGTTCATCGCCGCGAAGATGAAGTCCTTGTCGAACAGGTAGTCGCTGACCACCTCCGGGCGGTAAAGCCCCGGCTGCCACAGTTGCGAGAGCTGCTTGAAGCGCGAGAGCAGAAAAAACGCCTGCACCTGAAAGGCGTAGGCCTGCGGCTGCTCGTAGAACTTCGCCAGGAAAGGGTTTTCCTCCACCACTTCCAGATTCAGCTCTGCCCCGCTGCGCTGCGCCAGCCGCTGCGCGAGGCTCGTTTTGCCCACTCCGATCGGCCCTTCCACCACGACATACATCAGGAGGAAGTGTAGAGCGTAGCGGGAAAAGAGATGCCCCTTCGCCCGCCACGCCCTTTTGCCGCGCTCGCTTGCCCGGCTCTTAGCCCACCGTGCGCTTGAGCAGCGTTACCGGCACCTTGACCTGCTGGCGGTCGCGCCACAGGGTCAGGGTCACCGTTTCGCCGGGGCGCTTGGCCGCGACCAGCCGGATCACGTCAAAGGAGTTACGCACGCTCTGGCCGTCCACCGCCACGATCACGTCGCCCAGCGGGGCGAGCAGTTGCCCCTTGGCGTTGCGTAGCGAGCCGCGCAGGTCGGCCACAGCGGCGGCGCTTCCGGCGGCCACCTCGTCCACCAGGGCGCCCTCGGCACTCGTCAGGCCCGCGAACTCGCGCAGCGCGGGGTCGAGGGTGTCGAGGTCCACCAGGGTCGCGCCCAGGGTGCCGCGCTGCGGGGCGCCGGTCTTTTCGAGGTCGTCCACGCTCTGCGCCACCAGGTCGCTCGGCAGCGCCAGCCCGATCAATCCCGCCACCGCCAGGTTCGGCGCGGCGTTGGCGGCGGCCACCCCGACCACGGCGCCGCGCGAGTCGAGGACCGGGCCGCCGGAGTTGCCCTGCTGGATGCTGGCGGTGGTCGCCAGGTACTGCCCGACCTCCTGGGCAATCGTGTCGGTGCGCGGCACGTCGCGGGCGCTGGCGAGCACGCTGAAAATCCCGGTGCTCACGAAGTTGGGAAAACGCAGCGGCGTGCCGATGACCAGCAGCTTTTGTCCCGGCACCAGCCGCGCACTGTCTCCGAACGCCAGCGTGCCCGGCGCCGTGACCCCCTGCACCCGCAGCAGCGCGATGTCGATGCCGGGGTCGGTGGCCTCGATGCGGGCGGTCGCCTGCCGGCCGTTGGACAGCGTGACCGTGATCGCTTCCTGGTCCTCGACCACGTGATAGTTGGTCACGATCAGGTCACGCTTGTAAAAAAATCCGCTGCCGACTTCGACCGGGTCGTCGCCGGGTTGCAGCGCTTCCTTACGCAGCCGCACGTCGATACGCACCACGGCGGGCAGCGCGGCCTGCACGACCTCCACGGTGTTGATCTCGTCGGGGGTGACCAGCGCCTGCTGGGCTGATACCCGCCCGACCAGATATGCGCCGGCCGCCGCGCCGAACAGCAGCAGCGTCAGGGCGGCGGCGCGCAGGGGCTTCACTCGCCGCCGCCCCCCTCGCCGCCCGACTTGCGCGAGTCGTTGACGTAAAAGCCGCTGCCTTTAAAGGCGATGGCCGGGCGCGACAGCACCCGTTTGACCGGCGCGCCGGTTTCGGGGTGCTCGGTGTAGGGGTCGTCGCGCATGTGCTGCACGAGTTCGTAGATTTCGCCGGTGTTCAGGTCTTTGTAGAGGTAGGTGGGCATCAGTGGGGTCCTTCGGGGCGGGGGCGAGCGCCGGCTGGGCGCCGTCCCCGGCAAAACAGGGGGTCGGGATGGAGAAAGCCCGTCTCGCACGCGAGCGAGGCCGCGCCCATCCTAGCAGGACGCGGGCCGGGCGCGACCCTGAGTGTCTTACACATCCTGCTCACTTGCCTGCGGCGCTCATCGGTGTGTTCGGGTGCTATCCTGCCCGCCGAACCCCACACGAGTGGGCGGGGTTCGACTTCTTCGGGCAGCGCAAGGCCCCGGCGACACGTGATGTCACAAGCCGGGGAGACGAGGTGGAGGTCAGCGACTTTTCTGCGGATGCCTCCAGGCCCCGGTGAACGGGCCTACCCGGCGCGTGCTTTGCCGCTCTGAGTCAAAGACTCCGGCAGGCAGAACCACGCGCAAGCCCGGCGATAAGCCCCGCAGCAATGCGGGCATAAGGCCGGGCAGCTCACCACACCCCAGCAAGTGGCTGTGCGCGGCGCCGTCCCCCGGTGGACCTTCCCTTTTCGCCCCGGTGCGGAAGCGGAGTCCTCCGGGCGAGGCAAGGCGCCCACGCACGCCAGAGGAGCTTTTATGTGTGGAATTGTCGGTTATATCGGTCCCAGGCAGGCGCAGGACGTGCTGCTGAGCGGTCTTTCCAAGCTCGAATACCGTGGTTACGACAGCGCGGGCGTGGCGGTCGGTGACGGCGCGTGCATCGCGGTGCGCAAGAAGGCGGGCAAGCTCGCCAACCTCGCGGGTGACTTGCAGGCCGCGCCGCTGAGCGGCAGCTTTGGCATCGGGCACACCCGCTGGGCCACCCACGGTCTGCCCAACGACCGCAACAGCCACCCCCACACCACCGAAGACGGGCGCATCGTGCTAGTGCACAACGGCATCATCGAGAACTACCTGCCGCTCAAGGAAGAGCTGCTCGCACGCGGCCACACCTTCAAGAGCGACACCGACTCTGAAGTGGTCGCCCACCTGATCGAGGAGGCGTACCAGGGCAACCTCGAAGAAGCGGTGCAGGCGGCGCTGGCGCAGGTGCGCGGGGCCTACGCGCTCGTCGTGACCCATGTGGACCACCGCGAAATCGTGGCGGCCCGCACCGTGTCCCCGCTGGTGATGGGCGTGGGCGAAGGCGAGATGTTCCTGGCCTCGGACGTGCCCGCGCTGCTCGCCTACACCCGGCAGATGGTGTTCCTGATGGACGGCGATATGGTGATTCTCAGCGACGACGGCTACCGCGTCACCGACCTGCAAGGCCACCCCGTGCAGCGCGACGTGGAGACCATCGAGTGGGACGCCGAGGCCGCCGAGAAGGGCGGATTCGACACCTACATGCTCAAGGAAATCTACGAGCAGCCCCAGGCGCTGACCAACACCCTGCTCGGGCGCCTGCGTGACGAACAGGGCGCGGTGGACCTCGACATCAGCCTCGACCCCACGTCGTTCAAGCGCATCTCCATCGTGGCCTGCGGCACTGCGTACTACGCCGGGCTGGTCGGCGAGTACCTGATCGAGCAGCTCGCCCGCATCCCGGTGGAGGTGGACGTGGCGAGCGAGTACCGCTATCGCAACCCGCTGGTCGGGGAAAACACCCTGGCGATTGCGGTGAGCCAGTCGGGCGAAACCATCGACACGCTCGAGGCCATGCGCGAGGCGAAAAAGGGCGGGGCGCAAACGCTGGGCGTCATCAACGCCAAGGGCAGCTCCATGACCCGCGAACTCGACAGCACGCTGTATATCCACGCCGGACCCGAAATCGGCGTGGCGAGTACCAAGGCGTACACCAGCATGGTGAGTGCCTTCCTGATGCTGGCGCTGTGGCTGGGCCGCGCGCGCGGCACCCTGAGCGACGCGGAGGGCGCCGAGCTGATCCACGCCGCCCGCGAACTGCCCCGCCTGGTCGAGGACGCGCTCAAGCCCGAGCGCGTGCAGCGCATCAAGGAAGTCGCCGAGAAGTACGCCCACGCCCGCGACTACCTGTTTCTGGGGCGCGGCGTGAACAGCCCCACCGCCTTCGAGGGCGCACTCAAGCTCAAGGAAATCAGCTACATCCACGCCGAGGCCTACGCGGCGGGCGAGATGAAGCACGGCCCCATCGCCCTGATCGACGAGAACCTGCCGGTCGCGGTGATTGCGACGGAGAGCCGCTTGCTCGAAAAGACCATTTCCAACGTGCAGGAAGTCCGTGCCCGCGCCGGCAAGGTCATTCTGTTTCTCTCCGACGGCGACGAAGAAAATGCCCTGCACGGCGACGACGTGGTGTACCTGCCCCGTGCCCACGAACTCGTCAGCCCGGTGGTCAACGCGGTGGCGATGCAACTGCTCGCCTACTTCACCGCGACGGCGCTCGGCAAGGACGTGGACAAGCCGCGCAACCTCGCCAAGTCGGTGACGGTGGAGTAAGGGCACCGACGCGGCCTGCGTACTGAATAGCCTAAAGGGGTGCCCGACCTCCCAGAGGAACGGCGTCCCTTTTCTATGCCTCCTGGCGGTCCAGGCTCTAAAGAATCCCTGGCGGCGGCCTTCCGGTGCCTGCTCTAGAGCATTTGACAAAAAGATGGCACAGCTTTTTGGCGAGCGGAACGAGTACAAAACGTTGAGCAGGACGGAGAATGGAGCGGGTGGCGGTGCTGTTGCCGACACCCGCGTAATTCGGAGAACTGCTCTAGACTGACGGCATGTCCCTCAGCGAGCTCGCCGGAAAACCCGCCCCCCAGTCCTTGCTGACCAATATCCCGCGCCTGGTCGCGCAGTACTACGAGACCCGCCCCGACCCCGGCAGCGCCGCGCAGCAGGTCGCGTTCGGCACCAGCGGGCACCGGGGCACCAGCCTGAACGGCACCTTCAACGAGGCGCACATTCAGGCGATTGCACAGGCGGTGGCCGAGTACCGCGCCGGGGCGGGCATCGACGGGCCGCTGTTCATGGGCCTCGACACCCACGCGTTGTCCGAACCCGCCTGGTCCACCGCCCTGCGGGTGCTGGTGGCGAACGGGGTAAAGGTCCACGTCCAGCCGGGCTTTTTCACGCCCACGCCGCTCGTCAGCCACGCGATTCTGGAACACAACCGCGCCGGGCAGGGCGGCCCTCTTGATGGCGGCACGGCAGACGGCATCGTCATCACCCCGAGCCACAACCCCCCTCAAGATGGCGGCTTCAAGTACAACCCCCCCTCGGGTGGCCCCGCCGACACCGACGTGACCGGGCAGGTGCAGGCCCGCGCCAACGACCTGCTGCGCGGCGGCCTGAAAGATGTAAAACAGGTTCCCCTCGCCGACGCGCTGGCTGCGGCCCTGCCCTTCGACTTCATCGCGCCCTACGTCGAGCAGTTGCCGCAGGTCATCGACCTGGATGTGATTCGGCAGTCGGGCGTGCGCATCGGCGTCGATCCGCTCGGTGGGTCCAGCCTGCCGGTGTGGGAGGCGATTGAGGCGCGCTATGGCCTCGGCCTGACCATCGTCAACCGCGAGATCGACCCGCGCTTCGCCTTCATGTCGGTGGACAAGGACGGCAAGATTCGCATGGACTGCTCCAGCCCCTACGCGATGGCGGGCCTGCTGCGCCTCAAGGACGATTTCGACGTCGCCATCGGCAACGACCCCGACGCCGACCGCCACGGCGTCGTGACCAAAGACGGCCTGATGAACCCCAACCACTACCTCGCCGTCATGATCGAATACCTGTTCCAGAATCGCCCCGGCTGGCAGCCCAGTGCTGGGGTCGGCAAAACGCTGGTGAGTTCGGCCCTCATTGACCGGGTGGCAGCGGGCCTGGGGCGGCGGCTCGTCGAGGTGCCGGTGGGCTTCAAATACTTCGTGGAGGGTCTGCTCTCGGGTGAACTCGGCTTCGGCGGTGAGGAGTCGGCGGGCGCGAGTTTCCTGAGGCTCGACGGCGGCGCCTGGAGCACCGACAAGGACGGTCTGATTCCCGGTCTGCTCGCCGCCGAGATGACGGCCCGGACGGGCAAGACGCCCTCCGAGCGCCTGCGCGACCTGACCGCCCGCTACGGCGAAACGGCGTACAGCCGGGTGGACGCGCCCGCCAACGCCGAGCAGAAAAAGGTCCTGTCGAACCTCTCGCCCGAACAGGTCACGGCGACCACGCTGGCGGGTGACCCCATCACCGCCAAGCTGACCCGCGCACCCGGCAACGACGCGGCCATCGGCGGCCTCAAGGTCACCACCGAGCACGCTTGGTTCGCCGCCCGGCCCAGCGGCACCGAGGACGTGTACAAAATCTACGGCGAGAGCTTCCGGGGCGAGGAGCACCTGCAACAAGTCTTCGAAGAAGCCCGCGAGGTGGTGTCGGCGGCGCTCGGCGGTCAATAACAAGCGAGAAAGAGAGGAGAGGGCGGCGGAGGTGCAAGCTTCCCCGCCTCTTTCCTGTTCCTGCTCGCCGACATTGTTTGCTGCCGCACTTGTAACTCTTCGGTGCTCTCGCTTATCATGGCAAGGTTGGAAAGCGTGCTCTGGGAAGGGGTTGCACCAGGGGCGTTTCTCGGCATCGGCCACGCGGGCACTTTCTGAGCACTTCCTTTTGACGCCGCTGGTGATCACCTCATGGAAATGGCACCTGGGCCACGCCCGCCGTTTTCCGTTCGTCAACCCGGCGCTGCTCCCCCCGTGTGGGCAGCCTTCTTCTGAAGCCCCCGCCCTCCCCGGCGAGCTTCAAATCAAAGAAACAGGAGTGATGTTTTGCCTACCACCCAGCAACTTCTGCGTAAGGGCCGCAAGGTTCTCCAGAAAAAGAGCAAGGTCCCGGCCCTGAAGGGCAGCCCCTTCCGCCGCGGCGTGTGCACGGTCGTGAAGACCACCACCCCCAAGAAGCCCAACTCGGCGCTGCGTAAGATTGCCCGCGTGCGCCTGTCCAGCGGCTTCGAAGTCACCGCCTATATCCCCGGCGAAGGCCACAACCTCCAGGAACACAGCGTCGTGCTGATTCGCGGGGGCCGTGTGAAAGACCTCCCCGGTGTGCGTTACCACATCGTGCGCGGCAGCCTCGACACCCAGGGCGTCAAGGACCGCAACAAGAGCCGCTCCAAGTACGGCACCAAGAAGCCCAAAGCGGGCGCCGCCGCGGCCAAGAAGTAAATCGGCAGGCCTGACGCGTCACTGCGTCTGAGAAACAGCTCAGAGGTGACGCGGCTGCCCAGAGTTGACGCACACCGCGCCCAAGGGCGTGAGAATCAAGGAGCAAGAACATGGCACGTCGCCGCAGAGCAGAAGTGCGCCCCGTTCAGCCCGACCTGGTGTACCAGGACGTGCTGGTGAGCGCGATGATCAACCGCATCATGCGTGATGGCAAGAAGAACCTCGCCAGCCGCATTTTCTACGGAGCCTGCCGTCTGGTGCAGGAGCGCACCGGCCAGGAGCCGCTGAAGGTCTTCAAGCAGGCGTATGACAACGTCAAGCCCCGCGTCGAAGTGCGCAGCCGCCGCGTCGGTGGCTCGACCTACCAGGTGCCCGTCGAAGTCGGCCCCCGCCGTCAGCAGAGCCTGACCCTGCGCTGGATGATCAGCGCCGTGGACGGTCGCCCCGAGCGCACCGCCATCGAGCGCCTCGCCGGCGAAATCATGGACGCCGCGCAGGGCCGTGGCGGCGCCATCAAGAAGAAAGACGACGTGGAGCGCATGGCCGAAGCCAACCGCGCCTACGCGCACTACCGCTGGTAATTTCCGGCGTCTGGGTGACTGGCCCAGAGTGGCTGTGCGGGGCACAAGCATCCGTTTCTTTGTAATGAAACTGCTGGCAGCGTAACGCTGAGAGTGGTGGAATAGAGATGAAGCGGCCTGCCCGCCTCCCAGCCGGACGCGGACGGTGGAGCGCCTTTGCCCCGCCGTCCGCTCGCCTCGGGCTGAGTTACCCAGCAGGACTAGCAGGAAGATCCATCACGGCCACCTGACGGTGCCGCCGTATTACAGGGAGTCTTATGACGATCACCAAGTCTCAGCAGTACCTGACCCACTTCCGCAACATCGGGATTGCCGCGCACATCGACGCCGGCAAGACCACCACCACCGAGCGCATCCTGTTTTTCACGGGCCGCATCCGCAACCTGGGTGAAACCCACGAGGGCGCCTCACAGATGGACTGGATGGAGCAGGAGCGCGAGCGCGGCATCACCATCACCGCCGCCGCCACCACCGCCCACTGGACCCACACCGAAACCGGTGAGGACTACACCGTCAACATCATCGACACCCCCGGTCACGTGGACTTCACCATCGAAGTCGAGCGCTCCATGCGCGTGCTCGACGGCGCGGTCGCCGTGTTCGACTCCAGCCAGGGCGTCGAGCCGCAGAGTGAAACCGTGTGGCGTCAGGCCGACCGTTACGGCGTGCCCCGCGTGGCGTTCGCCAACAAGATGGACAAGACCGGCGCAAGCTTCGACCTCGTGGTGAACGACATCCGCGAGCGCCTCGGCGCCATTCCCGCCCCCATCCAGTACCCCATGGGCGCGGAAAACGACTTCAAGGGCGTCATCGACATTGTCCGGATGCAGGCCCACACCTTCACCAACGATCTCGGCACCGAGATTCAGGTGGGCGACGTGCCCGCCGAGTACATGGACAAGGTCAACGAGATGCGCCAGCAGCTGATCGAAGCGGCCGCTGAAGTCGACGAAGACCTGATGATGAAGTTCCTCGAAGGCGAAGAGCCCACCCAGCAGGAACTCATCGCGGCGATCCGTAAGGGCACCATCGACAAGCAGATCTTCCCGGTGCTGTGCGGCAGCGCCCTGAAGAACAAGGGCGTGCAGCTGCTCCTCGACGCCGTGGTGGACTACCTGCCCAGCCCGCTCGAAGTGCCGTCCATCAAGGGCACCCACGAGGACGGCGAAACCGTCACCGAGTTCCCCGCCGACCCCGAAGGCAAGCTCGCCGCGCTGGCGTTCAAGATCATGGCCGACCCCTACGTGGGCCGCCTGACCTTCGTGCGTATCTACTCGGGCACCCTGACCTCGGGCAGCTACGTGTACAACGCCTCCAAGGACAAGCGCGAGCGCGTGGGCCGTCTGCTGAAGATGCACGCCAACAGCCGCGAGGAAGTGACCGAGCTCAAGGCCGGTGAACTCGGCGCCGTGATCGGCCTCAAGGACGCGGGCACCGGCAACACCCTGATCGGTGACGGCGACGACCGCGTGCTGCTCGAATCCATCGACATCCCCGAGCCCGTCATCAAGCTCGCCATCGAGCCCAAGACCAAGGCCGACCAGGAAAAGATGGGCGTGGGCCTCCAGAAGCTCGCCGAAGAAGACCCCACCTTCAAGGTCGAAACCGACCAGGAAAGCGGTCAGACGACCATCGCCGGCATGGGCGAGCTGCACCTGGAAATCCTGGTGGACCGCCTGAAGCGCGAGTACAAGGTCGAAGCGAACGTGGGCGCCCCGCAGGTGGCCTACCGTGAAACCATCACCAAGCAGGTCGAAGTCGACAGCAAGTTCGCCCGCCAGTCGGGTGGTCGTGGTCAGTACGGTCACGTCAAGCTGCGTGTCGAACCCCTCGAACCCGGTGCGGGTTTCATCTTCGAAAACGCCGTGGTCGGCGGCACCGTGCCCAAGGAGTACATCGGGCCGGCCCAGAAGGGTGTGGAAGAAGCCATGCAGAGCGGCCCCATGCTCGGCTTCCCCGTGGTGGACATCAAGGTCGTGATCTACGACGGTTCGTACCACGAAGTCGACTCCAGCGAAATGGCGTTTAAGATCGCCGGTTCGATGGGCCTCAAGGAAGCCGTCCAGAAAGGCAGCCCCGCCATCCTCGAACCCGTGATGCGCGTCGAAGTCACCACCCCTGAGGAGTACATGGGCGACGTGATCGGCGACCTGAACAGCCGTCGTGGCCAGATTCAGGGTATGGAAGCCCGCGGCAACGCGCAGATCGTCAAGGCGTTCGTGCCGCTCTCGGAAATGTTCGGCTACGCGACCGACATGCGTTCCAAGACCCAGGGCCGCGCCAGCTACTCGATGTTCTTCGATCACTACACCCAGGTGCCCACCAACCTGGCGCAGCAGTTGATGAAGAAGTAAGACCTCCGGGTCTGAAAAGCTCACCTTTCGGGGTGGGCTTTTTTCGTTTCAACTGGCGCCTAAAGACCCCTGCCCTGTTAACCTGCGGGCCATGAGTTTGCCCTCTTCCCCCAACAGGCAGCCCAACAAGCAGGTCGTGACCGGGCCACCGCCCCAGCGCCTGAGCTTCGTGACCGTGCCGCTGATGATCGGTCTGGTTTACAACGCGATCTCGCTGCTGACGATTCCTTTTTCCGGGACGACCATCAACGATCTACTGGCGGACTATGGCAAGGCGTCGGGACAGCCCATACCGCCGCTTTCGCCTGAGATGATTCAGACGACGCTCTGGCTCGCGTTTTTTCTGACGGCGCTGCTGATTCTGTGGCTGTACTTCACCCGGCGCGCTGTGCTGGAGGGCAAAAGCGCTGGTCGGGTGTCGAGCATCGTGATCGCTGTGCTGAGCCTGCTGTTTTTTCCCTTTGGAACGGTGCTCGGTGTCATCATGTTGATCGGGATCTTCGACGAACAGGTGACCGCTTACCTGAGCCGCTGAGCGGGTTTTCGGGCAAGAGTTAGTTCGGGGCCAGGAACCTATACGGAACCTATACGGGAACTGGCCCTTTTTGCTGGATTCCCGGCCCGGCGCTCTTGCCCTTCTAGGCCTTTTCATGTAAGCTAAGCAGTCGGTGCGCCGTGGCCTCTCAGCCCGGTGCAACGTGCCAGAGAGCAGGCGGGACACCGCCCTGGCGAGAATCAACCCAATGTGGGTCACACCACCAGAACCTCGCGGCATGCGCGGGGGAAGCCCGATCAAAGGGACGTTTTTACGTGTGAATCCACCGCTTGGAGGGAGTAAGACAATGGCAAAAGGAACGTTCGAGCGCACCAAGCCCCACGTGAACATCGGCACCATCG
>OBCO01000274.1_pt1 | contig 63382 bp, 60 predicted proteins | sample 1495971 | NCBI WGS metagenome assembly OBCO01 (sample SAMN04168690, study PRJEB22393) | synthetic metagenome | isolation source: purchased from BEI Resources HM-276D | reverse complement strand
ACGAAGTCAGCTCAAAACATGGTTTTGAGGTTGTAGATGAAACTGACGAAGTCAGCTCAAAACATGGTTTTGAGGTTGTAGATGAAACTGACGAAGTCAGTAATCATATCTACGGCAAGGCGACACTGACGAAGTTTGAATTGGATTTTCGCAGAGTGTAAATTGTTGAAACTAGGTTGTCATACCATGTATACCACTTGGGCTTTGGTAGTAGCTAACTGCACTAAATATAATATAAGGAGGGTTTTATGGGGAAAGGCCATTGGAATCGGAAAAGAGTTTATAGCATTCGTAAGTTTGCTGTGGGAGCTTGCTCAGTAATGATTGGGACTTGTGCAGTTTTATTAGGAGGAAATATAGCTGGAGAATCTGTAGTTTATGCGGATGAAACACTTATTACTCATACTGCTGAGAAACCTAAAGAGGAAAAAATGATAGTAGAAGAAAAGGCTGATAAAGCTTTGGAAACTAAAAATATAGTTGAAAGGACAGAACAAAGTGAACCTAGTTCAACTGAGGCTATTGCATCTGAGAAGAAAGAAGATGAAGCCGTAACTCCAAAAGAGGAAAAAGTGTCTGCTAAACCGGAAGAAAAAGCTCCAAGGATAGAATCACAAGCTTCAAATCAAGAAAAACCGCTCAAGGAAGATGCTAAAGCTGTAACAAATGAAGAAGTGAATCAAATGATTGAAGACAGGAAAGTGGATTTTAATCAAAATTGGTACTTTAAACTCAATGCAAATTCTAAGGAAGCCATTAAACCTGATGCAGACGTATCTACGTGGAAAAAATTAGATTTACCGTATGACTGGAGTATCTTTAACGATTTCGATCATGAATCTCCTGCACAAAATGAAGGTGGACAGCTCAACGGTGGGGAAGCTTGGTATCGCAAGACTTTCAAACTAGATGAAAAAGACCTCAAGAAAAATGTTCGCCTTACTTTTGATGGCGTCTACATGGATTCTCAAGTTTATGTCAATGGTCAGTTAGTGGGGCATTATCCAAATGGTTATAACCAGTTCTCATATGATATCACCAAATACCTTCAAAAAGATGGTCGTGAGAATGTGATTGCTGTCCATGCAGTCAACAAACAGCCAAGTAGCCGTTGGTATTCAGGAAGTGGTATCTATCGTGATGTGACTTTACAAGTGACAGATAAGGTGCATGTTGAGAAAAATGGGACAACTATTTTAACACCAAAACTTGAAGAACAACAACATGGCAAGGTTGAAACTCATGTGACCAGCAAAATCGTCAATACGGACGACAAAGACCATGAACTTGTAGCCGAATATCAAATCGTTGAACGAGGTGGTCATGCTGTAACAGGCTTAGTTCGTACAGCGAGTCGTACCTTAAAAGCACATGAATCAACAAGCCTAGATGCGATTTTAGAAGTTGAAAGACCAAAACTCTGGACTGTTTTAAATGACAAACCTGCCTTGTACGAATTGATTACGCGTGTTTACCGTGACGGTCAATTGGTTGATGCTAAGAAGGATTTGTTTGGTTACCGTTACTATCACTGGACTCCAAATGAAGGTTTCTCTTTGAATGGTGAACGTATTAAATTCCATGGAGTATCCTTGCACCACGACCATGGGGCGCTTGGAGCAGAAGAAAACTATAAAGCAGAATATCGCCGTCTCAAACAAATGAAGGAGATGGGAGTTAACTCCATCCGTACAACCCACAACCCTGCTAGTGAGCAAACCTTGCAAATCGCAGCAGAACTAGGTTTACTCGTTCAGGAAGAGGCCTTTGATACGTGGTATGGTGGCAAGAAACCTTATGACTATGGACGTTTCTTTGAAAAAGATGCCACTCACCCAGAAGCTCGAAAAGGTGAAAAATGGTCTGATTTTGACCTACGTACCATGGTCGAAAGAGGCAAAAACAACCCTGCTATCTTCATGTGGTCAATTGGTAATGAAATAGGTGAAGCTAATGGTGATGCCCACTCTTTAGCAACTGTTAAACGTTTGGTTAAGGTTATCAAGGATGTTGATAAGACTCGCTATGTTACCATGGGAGCAGATAAATTCCGTTTCGGTAATGGTAGCGGAGGGCATGAGAAAATTGCTGATGAACTCGATGCTGTTGGATTTAACTATTCTGAAGATAATTACAAAGCCCTTAGAGCTAAGCATCCAAAATGGTTGATTTATGGATCAGAAACATCTTCAGCTACCCGTACACGTGGAAGTTACTATCGCCCTGAACGTGAATTGAAACATAGCAATGGACCTGAGCGTAATTATGAACAGTCAGATTATGGAAATGATCGTGTGGGTTGGGGGAAAACAGCAACCGCTTCATGGACTTTTGACCGTGACAACGCTGGCTATGCTGGACAGTTTATCTGGACAGGTACGGACTATATTGGTGAACCTACACCATGGCACAACCAAAATCAAACTCCTGTTAAGAGCTCTTACTTTGGTATCGTAGATACAGCCGGCATTCCAAAACATGACTTCTATCTCTACCAAAGCCAATGGGTTTCTGTTAAGAAGAAACCGATGGTACACCTTCTTCCTCACTGGAACTGGGAAAACAAAGAATTAGCATCCAAAGTAGCTGACTCAGAAGGTAAGATTCCAGTTCGTGCTTATTCGAATGCTTCTAGTGTAGAATTGTTCTTGAATGGAAAATCTCTTGGTCTTAAGACTTTCAATAAAAAACAAACCAGCGATGGGCGGACTTACCAAGAAGGTGCAAATGCTAATGAACTTTATCTTGAATGGAAAGTTGCCTATCAACCAGGTACCTTGGAAGCAATTGCTCGTGATGAATCTGGCAAGGAAATTGCTCGAGATAAGATTACGACTGCTGGTAAGCCAGCGGCAGTTCGTCTTATTAAGGAAGACCATGCGATTGCAGCAGATGGAAAAGACTTGACTTACATCTACTATGAAATTGTTGACAGCCAGGGGAATGTGGTTCCAACTGCTAATAATCTGGTTCGCTTCCAATTGCATGGCCAAGGTCAACTGGTCGGTGTAGATAACGGAGAACAAGCCAGCCGTGAACGCTATAAGGCGCAAGCAGATGGTTCTTGGATTCGTAAAGCATTTAATGGTAAAGGTGTTGCCATTGTCAAATCAACTGAACAAGCAGGGAAATTCACCCTGACTGCCCACTCTGATCTCTTGAAATCGAACCAAGTCACTGTCTTTACTGGTAAGAAAGAAGGACAAGAGAAGACTGTTTTGGGGACAGAAGTGCCAAAAGTACAGACCATTATTGGAGAGGCACCTGAAATGCCTACCACTGTTCCGTTTGTATACAGTGATGGTAGCCGTGCAGAACGTCCTGTAACCTGGTCTTCAGTAGATGTGAGCAAGCCTGGTATTGTAACGGTGAAAGGTATGGCTGACGGACGAGAAGTAGAAGCTCGTGTAGAAGTGATTGCTCTTAAATCAGAGCTACCAGTTGTGAAACGTATTGCTCCAAATACTGACTTGAATTCTGTAGACAAATCTGTTTCCTATGTTTTGATTGATGGAAGTGTTGAAGAGTATGAAGTGGACAAGTGGGAGATTGCCGAAGAAGATAAAGCTAAGTTAGCAATTCCAGGTTCTCGTATTCAAGCGACCGGTTATTTAGAAGGTCAACCAATTCATGCAACCCTTGTGGTAGAAGAAGGCAATCCTGCGGCACCTGCAGTACCAACTGTAACGGTTGGTGGTGAGGCAGTAACAGGTCTTACTAGTCAAAAACCAATGCAATACCGCACTCTTGCTTATGGAGCTAAGTTGCCAGAAGTCACAGCAAGTGCTAAAAATGCAGCTGTTACAGTTCTTCAAGCAAGCGCAGCAAACGGCATGCGTGCGAGCATCTTTATTCAGCCTAAAGATGGTGGCCCTCTTCAAACCTATGCAATTCAATTCCTTGAAGAAGCGCCAAAAATTGCTCACTTGAGCTTGCAAGTGGAAAAAGCTGACAGTCTCAAAGAAGACCAAACTGTCAAATTGTCGGTTCGAGCTCACTATCAAGATGGAACGCAAGCTGTATTACCAGCTGATAAAGTAACCTTCTCTACAAGTGGTGAAGGGGAAGTCGCAATTCGTAAAGGAATGCTTGAGTTGCATAAGCCAGGAGCAGTCACTCTGAACGCTGAATATGAGGGAGCTAAAGACCAAGTTGAACTCACTATCCAAGCCAATACTGAGAAGAAGATTGCGCAATCCATCCGTCCTGTAAATGTAGTGACAGATTTGCATCAGGAACCAAGTCTTCCAGCAACAGTAACAGTTGAGTATGACAAAGGTTTCCCTAAAACTCATAAAGTCACTTGGCAAGCTATTCCGAAAGAAAAACTAGACTCCTATCAAACATTTGAAGTACTAGGTAAAGTTGAAGGAATTGACCTTGAAGCGCGTGCAAAAGTCTCTGTAGAAGGTATCGTTTCAGTTGAAGAAGTCAGTGTGACAACTCCAATCGCAGAAGCACCACAATTACCAGAAAGTGTTCGGACATATGATTCAAATGGTCACGTTTCATCAGCTAAGGTTGCATGGGATGCGATTCGTCCAGAGCAATACGCTAAGGAAGGTGTCTTTACAGTTAATGGTCGCTTAGAAGGTACGCAATTAACAACTAAACTTCATGTTCGCGTATCTGCTCAAACTGAGCAAGGTGCAAACATTTCTGACCAATGGACCGGTTCAGAATTGCCACTTGCCTTTGCTTCAGACTCAAATCCAAGCGACCCAGTTTCAAATGTTAATGACAAGCTCATTTCCTACAATAACCAACCAGCCAATCGTTGGACAAACTGGAATCGTACTAATCCAGAAGCTTCAGTCGGTGTTCTGTTTGGAGATTCAGGTATCTTGAGCAAACGCTCCGTTGATAATCTAAGTGTCGGATTCCATGAAGACCATGGAGTTGGTGTACCGAAGTCTTATGTGATTGAGTATTATGTTGGTAAGACTGTCCCAACAGCTCCTAAAAACCCTAGTTTTGTTGGTAATGAGGACCATGTCTTTAATGATTCTGCCAACTGGAAACCAGTTACTAATCTAAAAGCCCCTGCTCAACTCAAGGCTGGAGAAATGAACCACTTTAGCTTTGATAAAGTTGAAACCTATGCTGTTCGTATTCGCATGGTTAAAGCAGATAACAAGCGTGGAACGTCTATCACAGAGGTACAAATCTTTGCGAAACAAGTTGCGGCAGCCAAGCAAGGACAAACAAGAATCCAAGTTGACGGCAAAGACTTAGCAAACTTCAACCCTGATTTGACAGACTACTACCTTGAGTCTGTAGATGGAAAAGTTCCGGCAGTCACAGCAAGTGTTAGCAACAATGGTCTCGCTACCGTCGTTCCAAGCGTTCGTGAAGGTGAGCCAGTTCGTGTCATCGCGAAAGCTGAAAATGGCGACATCTTAGGAGAATACCGTCTGCACTTCACTAAGGATAAGAGCTTACTTTCTCATAAACCAGTTGCTGCGGTTAAACAAGCTCGCTTGCTACAAGTAGGTCAAGCACTTGAATTGCCGACTAAGGTTCCAGTTTACTTCACAGGTAAAGACGGCTACGAAACAAAAGACCTGACAGTTGAATGGGAAGAAGTTCCAGCGGAAAATCTGACAAAAGCAGGTCAATTTACTGTTCGAGGCCGTGTCCTTGGTAGTAACCTTGTTGCTGAGATCACTGTACGAGTGACAGACAAACTTGGTGAGACTCTTTCAGATAACCCTAACTATGATGAAAACAGTAACCAGGCCTTTGCTTCAGCAACCAATGATATTGACAAAAACTCTCATGACCGCGTTGACTATCTCAATGACGGAGATCATTCAGAAAATCGTCGTTGGACAAACTGGTCACCAACACCATCTTCTAATCCAGAAGTATCAGCGGGTGTGATTTTCCGTGAAAATGGTAAGATTGTAGAACGGACTGTTACACAAGGAAAAGTTCAGTTCTTTGCAGATAGTGGTACGGATGCACCATCTAAACTCGTTTTAGAACGCTATGTCGGTCCAGAGTTTGAAGTGCCAACCTACTATTCAAACTACCAAGCCTACGACGCAGACCATCCATTCAACAATCCAGAAAATTGGGAAGCTGTTCCTTATCGTGCGGATAAAGACATTGCAGCTGGTGATGAAATCAACGTAACATTTAAAGCTATCAAAGCCAAAGCTATGAGATGGCGTATGGAGCGTAAAGCAGATAAGAGCGGTGTTGCGATGATTGAGATGACCTTCCTTGCACCAAGTGAATTGCCTCAAGAAAGCACTCAATCAAAGATTCTTGTAGATGGAAAAGAACTTGCTGATTTCGCTGAAAATCGTCAAGACTATCAAATTACCTATAAAGGTCAACGGCCAAAAGTCTCAGTTGAAGAAAACAATCAAGTAGCTTCAACTGTGGTAGATAGTGGAGAAGATAGCTTTCCAGTACTTGTTCGCCTCGTTTCAGAAAGTGGAAAACAAGTCAAGGAATACCGTATCCACTTGACTAAGGAAAAACCAGTTTCTGAGAAGACAGTTGCTGCTGTACAAGAAGATCTTCCAAAAATCGAATTTGTTGAAAAAGATTTGGCATACAAGACAGTTGAGAAAAAAGATTCAACACTGTATCTAGGTGAAACTCGTGTAGAACAAGAAGGAAAAGTTGGAAAAGAACGTATCTTTACAGCGATTAATCCTGATGGAAGTAAGGAAGAAAAACTCCGTGAAGTGGTAGAAGTTCCGACAGACCGCATCGTCTTGGTTGGAACCAAACCAGTAGCTCAAGAAGCTAAAAAACCACAAGTGTCAGAAAAAGCAGATACAAAACCAATTGATTCAAGTGAAGCTAGTCAAACTAATAAAGCCCAGTTACCAAGTACAGGTAGTGCGGCAAGCCAAGCAGCAGTAGCAGCAGGTTTAACTCTTCTAGGTTTGAGTGCAGGATTAGTAGTTACTAAAGGTAAAAAAGAAGACTAGAAATTTTGATACCTTCTTTATCATTAAAGACCAAAGAAAAACTCTTGTCCTAAATAGAAGATAAAGAGCCTGAGACAAAATAGTTCTCAACCACAAAAAAGCTAGATATTTCCAATTGTGGAACTCTAGCTTTTTAATTTTGAGTCATTCTCTTATTGTATAGTAGATTGAAACTAGAATAGTACACTTTTACTTCTAAAACATTGTTAGAAATCGATTTGATTGTCCTTATCGATTTGTCCTGTTCTTATTTCATTTTACTATATTTTAGGAGGTTATTGGCCATAAGTACCAATCCCATGTCAATTCTCACTTGACGCTTCCCTCTCAGATTACATCTCTTGTAACCCAAAGAAGCCTTTATCTGCCCAAAGACAGGTTCCACATCAATCTTGCGTTGAGCGAAAATCTGTCTACCTTGGGGAGATAAAAGCGCCTGACATTCTTTAGCTTTCAAGTTTTGATAGCGTTCGTTCATATACAGTCCCTTTTGAGGGGCTGATTCAGGTTCGTCGGCGTAGTAAACCTTGATTTCTTGTTGAAAGTCTGTCTGTGTTTTCTGATATTTGGTATGGTGAAAACGATAATACCAGCCATCAGGATGTGTGTAGCTATCCTCCTTGTCATTATAGTGCCAATTCGCTAAGTTTTTAGCTGACTCTTTATACCCTCTCTTTTGTTTCTTATCAAACATGGCATATTTAATCAGAAGGGGAGTGATTTCTTCTTGAAAATAGACCTGTATCTGTTCTTGAAGTTTGGCGGAGAATTTCTCTGTCGTTTTCTTCCACACAAAACTATACTTGTTGGCATTGGCTTCAATCTTAGTTCTGTCAATAAACAAACAATCTAAGGTCACTAACTCTTCCATTTTTCAATTTTTCGACCAGAGAAAATCCCTTGTGAATAGGCAAATAGAAGAGTAGATACAAGCATTTTAGGGTGATAAGACGGGCGATCAAAGGCATGATAGGAGGTGTAGAAGTGACGTTCCTCCAAGGTATTCACCACTTTTTCAATAGTAAAAACGAGATGATCTTGTGGTAAGAAGGAACTGATTTCTAGTGGTAAAGTTGTTTGATTTGTGTTATAGTGAATATGCATGGGATAGCCTTTCTAAATGGTTTATTGGGCAATTCTATTTTACCAAGACTATCGTAACCATCCAAAAAAGCAACGGCAAATCCGTTGCCTTTTTGGATATAAGAGACTATTGTCCCAGACTCTTTTCTTTGTATAAAATTGTATAGTGTTATTGTCTATACTATTTTGTAGAGAAAGCAAAAATCCCTAGAAAATGCTTAGGGATTCGACTATTTCATTAAGAACAATTCAACAATCATTTCTATATACATGATAAGGGTTAATAAGAATCCTGCACGCCAGAAGAATTTGATAAATTTAGGGTAGTAAAAGCTGCGTTTTTTCAAAAGGAAGAAAAAGACGAGAATAATGGCTAGGATCGAGAGGGCTAGCCCCAGTCTAGGGAGGAAATTATGGGTAAAGGTTTTAGCTGTAATCAAGTAATACTCAAATACCAAGACTGGAAAAGCCAAATCCGCAAAGTTTCGTCCTAGTTTTTTTAATCTAAAAAGTTTGGTTAGGATAATGCAGACGACTAAGGTCAGTATCAATAATAAAATAGATGCTAATTTCATTAAAATCATACCCATATTGTATCATAAAAAAAGGCTAATGGAAACGAGAAACAGAGGAATTTATAGGAAAGTCAGGCTTTTGAGATTGTGGGTGATTTTTGTTATAATGAAAGTCATGAAATCTTATAATACCTTGAATGATTATTATCGAAAACTCTTTGGAGAAAAGACTTTTAAAGTCCCTATTGATGCGGGATTTGATTGTCCCAATCGTGATGGGACTGTGGCTCATGGGGGCTGTACTTTTTGTACGGTTTCTGGTTCTGGAGATGCCATTGTGGCACCGGATGCGCCTATCCGTGAGCAATTTTATAAGGAAATTGACTTTATGCACCGCAAGTGGCCGGATGTTCGGAAGTATCTGGTTTATTTTCAAAATTTTACCAACACCCATGAAAAGGTGGAAGTTATTCGAGAGCGTTATGAACAGGCTATCAATGAGCCAGGTGTGGTAGGAATCAATATTGGAACGCGCCCAGACTGTTTACCAGACGAAACCATCGAATATTTGGCTGAGTTATCGGAGTGCATGCATGTGACGGTTGAATTGGGCTTGCAAACTACTTATGAAGCAACCTCTGACCTGATTAACCGTGCGCATTCTTATGAATTGTAGGTGGAAACGGTCAAGCGTTTGAGAAAGTATCCAAAAATTGAGATTGTTTCCCATTTGATCAATGGTTTGCCTGGTGAAACCCATGAGATGATGGTTGAAAATGTCCGCCGTTGTGTCACGGATAACGATATTCAAGGGATTAAACTGCATTTGCTCCATCTTATGACAAATACTCGTATGCAACGAGATTACCATGAGGGGCGTTTACAATTGATGAGTCAGGACGAATATGTCAGGGTCATCTGTGACCAACTGGAAATTATTCCCAAACATATCGTCATCCATCGAATTACAGGAGATGCGCCTAGGGATATGCTGCTTGGTCCTATGTGGAGCCTCAATAAATGGGAAGTCCTCAACAGCATTGAGATGGAGATGCGACGTCGTGGAAGTGTTCAAGGATGCAAGGCTGTAAAACAGGAGTTTGAAAATGAAAAGACCACTTGAGATGGCACATGATTTTTTGGCTGAGGTCGTGACAAAAGAGGATGTCGTAGTGGATGCGACTATGGGAAATGGTCATGACACGCTTTTTTTAGCCAAGCTAGCCAAGCAAGTCTATGCCTTTGATATTCAGAAGCAAGCCTTGGAAAAGACCCAAGAGCGTTTGCATCAGGCTGACTTGACAAATGCCCAGTTAATCTTGCAAGGCCATGAGACACTGGACCAGTTTGTGATAAAAGCTAAGGCAGGGATTTTTAATCTGGGCTATTTGCCGGCAGCTGATAAGTCTGTCATCACCCGACCGCAGACAACGATTGAGGCATTAGAAAAGCTATGTGGCTTACTTGTCAAAGGTGGACGAATTGCTATTATGATTTACTATGGTCATGAAGGAGGCGATCTCGAGAGAGATGCTGTCTTGGATTTTGTGATCCAGTTGAACCAACAAGAGTACACAGCTGCCATTTACCGAACTTTAAACCAAGTCAACAACCCGCCGTTTTTAGTGATGATTGAAAAATTAGAGAGATACAGACATGGATAAACAATACTTACACGAAAAGCTGGATGCCATGCGCCAGAATTTTGTTGAATCAACCCACCACGAACGAGCGATGGGCGTGCTAGACCAAGCGCATATGAGCAAAAAAATGCTTAAAATCAAGAAAAAATTAGTTGCTCTTGAAATGGAACGGTGCCAGAGAAAAATTGAGCACAAAGACTGTTCCAAGATTGACCAAAAAATCAAAGAGCAGAAGGAGATATTTGAATCCTGTTGTAAAAAAGATTAAGGAGGACGTGCGTGGAATTACTGATTTACCTCATCCTATTTTTACTGGTTTTGATTGTCTCAAGTACAACCAATAAGCTCCTGCCCTTTTTGCCTCTCCCTTTGGTGCAAATTCTTTTGGGAATTGTGATTGGTCTCTTTTTACCCAATACTGACTTTCACCTTAATACGGAGTTGTTTTTGGCACTGGTTATCGGACCCTTGCTTTTCCGAGAGGCTGAAGAAGCAGATGTTACGGCTATTTTAAAACACTGGCGAATCATTGTTTATCTCATATTTCCAGTGATTTTTATCTCGACCCTGAGTTTGGGTGGCTTGGCCCATCTTCTTTGGTTCAGCCTTCCCTTGGCAGCTTGCTTGGCTGTTGGGGCAGCCCTTGGTCCTACGGACTTGGTGGCCTTTGCCTCTCTTTCGGAGCGTTTTAGCTTTCCTAAGCGCGTGTCCAATATTCTTAAGGGCGAAGGACTCTTGAATGATGCTTCTGGTTTGGTGGCTTTTCAGGTAGCTTTGACAGCTTGGACAACTGGAGCTTTTTCTCTGGGGCAAGCTAGCAGTTCGCTCATCTTTTCAATCCTAGGCGGTTTTTTAATTGGATTTTTAACAGCCATGACCAACCGCTTCCTCCATACCTTCTTGCTAAGTGTGCGCGCAACGGATATTGCCAGTGAACTTTTATTAGAATTGAGTTTGCCTCTAGTGACCTTCTTTCTGGCAGAAGAAGTTCATGTTTCAGGTATTATTGCCGTCGTAGTTGCTGGAATTTTAAAGGCAAGTCGCTTCAAGAAAATCACGCTCCTCGAAGCCCAAGTGGATACGGTGACCGAGACGGTCTGGCATACAGTGACCTTTATGCTCAACGGTTCTGTCTTTGTGATTTTAGGGATGGAGTTGGAAATGATAGCAGAACCTATCTTGACCAATCCAATCTATAATCCTCTACTTTTATTGCTATCTCTTATCGCCCTTACCTTTGTCCTTTTTGTCATTCGTTTTATTATGATCTATGGCTATTATGCCTATAGAACCCGACGCCTCAAGAAAAAGCTAAATAAGTATATGAAGGACATGTTTCTCTTGACCTTTTCAGGTGTTAAGGGAACGGTGTCGATTGCTACGATTCTCTTGATACCAAGTAATCTAGAACAGGAGTATCCTCTTTTGCTTTTCCTTGTTGCAGGTGTGACGCTTGTTAGCTTTTTAACAGGTCTCTTGGTCTTGCCTCATCTTTCTGATGAAGAGGAAGAAAGCAAGGATTATCTTATGCATATCGCCATTTTGAATGAAGTAACGCTAGAGTTGGAAAAAGAGTTGGAAGACACCAGAAATAAACTTCCCCTCTATGCGGCTATTGACAATTATCATGGACGTATTGAAAATCTCATTTTAAGCCAAGAAAACCAGGATGATCAAGAAGACTGGGCTGCTTTGAAACTCTTGATTCTTAGTATTGAAAGTGATGGTTTGGAACAGGCCTATGAAGAGGGGAACATTAGCAATCGTGCTTACCGAGTTTACCAACGTTATCTGAAAAATATAGAACAAGGAATCAATCGTAAACTTGCCTCAAGACTGACCTATTATTTTCTTGTTTCCTTGAGGATTTTACGTTTTCTCCTTCATGAAGTTTTTACTCTCGGAAAGACCTTCCGTAGCTGGAAGAACAAGGAGCAAAGCCGTCTCCGTGCTCTTGATTATGACCAAATTGCAGAGCTCTATCTTGCCAATACAGAGATGATTATTGAAAGTTTGGAAAACCTGAAGGGAGTCTACAGACGCTCTTTGATTAGTTTTATGCAGGAGTCTCGTCTTCGAGAAACAGCTATTATCAGCAGTGGTGCCTTTGTCGAACGGGTTATCAATCGTGTCAAACCCAACAATATCGATGAAATGCTGAGAGGCTATTATCTGGAGCGCAAGTTGATTTTCGAATACGAAGAAAAACGATTGATTACGACTAAGTATGCCAAGAAATTACGACAAAATGTAAATAACTTAGAGAACTATTCCTTGAAGGAAGCTGCCAATACCCTACCGTATGATATGGTGGAATTGGTAAGAAGAAATTAGTTAATACTCTTCGAAAATCTCTTCAAACCACGTCAGCGTCGCCTTACCGTATGTATGTGACTGACTTCGTCAGTCTTATCTACAACCTCAAAACAGTGTTTTGAGCAGCTTGCGGCTAGCTTTCTAGTTTGCTCTTTGATTTTCATTGAGTATAAGATTATAAGTGAAGGAGTATGACATGAAAAAGTGGTGGAAAGAGCTGATAGACAAACCTTTATTAAAAGCTTTTTTGCATTATTATCAAGCATCAGATAGTGAGTTGACCAGTGTCGCAGTAGCCTACTATTGGTTGATTTCGATTTTCCCCCTGCTTTTGGTGGTGGTCAATATCCTCCCCTATTTTCAGATTCCTGTGGGAGAATTTTTGGGCTTTATGAAAGACGTCCTGCCCCCAAGCCTCTATGAAGGTGTGGAAAAAATAGCCAGAGAAGTCTTGACGCAACCTTCAACAGGTTTATTGAGTTTTTCTGTTTTATCGGCGTTATGGAGTTTTTCAAAATCTATGAATTTCTTGCAAAAAGCTTTTAACAAGGCTTATGGCGTCGAAAAGAGTCGTGGACTTATTTCCCATCAGATGCTAAGTCTCCTAGTCAGTTTTGGCTTGCAGCTCCTCTTTGCGTTTGCCTTGTTTTTGATCTTATTTGGTCAGATGATTTTGGCTTTACTTGCTCATTATTGGACAAAAGATGGCATTATCTATCAGGCTTTACAAGGGTTGGCAGGTCCTCTGATTTACGCCCTCCTCTTTGCTATCTTGGTCATGCTTTATTATTTTCTTCCCAATCTATCTAACAGGAAAATTAGCTATACCCTACCAGGCAGTGCCTTTGTTCTCTTAGTGATTTTAGGTTTACTAACTCTGTTCTCTAGTTATCTCAATTACTATGTCCATCATTTGGTGGATGTCCGAATTTTAGGTTCCGTTCTTCTTGTTGTTATGATGTTTTGGTTTATCTTGATTGCTAAAATTGTTATCCTAGGCGCGGTGATCAATGCCAGTATGCAGAGTTTGAAAGATCCGGTCTTTAAAAAAGACTAACTATTTATCCATTACAAAAGCGCATAGTATCAAGGCTTTATAGAATCTTGATACTATGCGCTTTTGTGCTTTGACAGTTTTTTGTATAGTTTTTGTCCAAGATTTCTAAATCATCTGATTAAATTCCTATTTTCCCCTATCATTGTCCCTGTTTTTTCGAAAATGGAAGGAGTATAATAAATCTATCAATAAAATGATAGGAGGAACTTTATGGGTCATATTTTCTTTTTTCTAAGTGTCTTTTTGGCAGGGATTCTATCCTTCTTTTCTCCTTGTATCTTACCTTTGTTACCGGTCTATACAGGAGTGTTACTAGATGATAAGGATGGTGCTCAGGCTTCTAGCGGCAAATTTTCAATCTCAGTTACTAGTTTATTACGAACTCTGGCCTTTATAGCAGGAATTTCCTTTATATTTATTTTGTTGGGCTATGGAGCTGGTTTTTTAGGCGATTTGCTTTATGCTTCTTGGTTCCAATATCTTACTGGGGCAATTATTATCCTTCTTGGTTTGCACCAAATGGAGATTCTACACTTTAAGGGGCTTTATAAGGAAAAGAGGCTACAACTGCAAGGACAGGGGCAAAATGGTAAGGGCTATAGTCAGGCATTTTTATTGGGCTTGACCTTTAGTTTTGCTTGGACGCCTTGCGTGGGGCCGGTTCTGGGGTCTGTTTTGGCCTTGGCGGCTTCAGGTGGTTCAGGAGCTTGGCAGGGAGCTGGTCTCATGTTGGTGTATACGCTGGGCTTGGCGCTACCATTCTTGCTTCTAGCTCTGACCTCTAGTTATGTTTTGAAACATTTCCGAAAACTTCATCCCTATCTCGGAATCCTCAAAAAAGTGGGTGGTTTTCTCATTATTGTGATGGGCTTCTTGGTTCTGTTTGGAAATGCTTCAATTTTAAGTCAATTATTTGAATAAAATGGAAAGGAATATCAATATGAAAAAATGGCAAACATGTGTTCTTGGAGCAGGTTCGCTCCTTTGTTTGACGGCTTGTTCAGGCAAGTCCGTGACTAGTGAACACCAAACGAAAGATGAAATGAAGACGGAGCAGACAGCTAGTAAAACAAGCGCAGCTAAAGGGAAAGAGGTGGCTGATTTTGAATTGATGGGAGTAGATGGCAAGACCTACCGTTTATCTGATTACAAGGGCAAGAAAGTCTATCTCAAATTCTGGGCTTCTTGGTGTTCCATCTGTCTGGCTAGTCTTCCAGATACGGATGAGATTGCTAAAGAAGCTGGTGATGACTATGTGGTCTTGACAGTAGTGTCACCAGGACATAAGGGAGAGCAATCTGAAGCGGACTTTAAGAATTGGTATAAGGGATTGGATTATAAAAATCTCCCAGTCCTAGTTGACCCATCAGGCAAACTTTTGGAAACTTATGGTGTCCGTTCTTACCCAACCCAAGCCTTTATAGACAAAGAAGGCAAGCTGGTCAAAACACATCCAGGATTCATGGAAAAAGATGCAATTTTGCAAACTTTGAAGGAATTAGCCTAGGAGGCGTCTTATGAATGATAAGTTAAAAATCTTCTTGTTGCTAGGAGTATTTTTTCTAGCCATAACCGGTTTCTATGTTCTATTGATACGAAATGCAGGGCAGACAGATGCCTCGCAAATTGAAAAGGCGGCAGTTAGCCAAGGAGGAAAAGCAGTGAAAAAAACAGAAATTAGTAAAGACGCAGACTTGCACGAAATTTATCTAGCTGGAGGTTGTTTCTGGGGAGTGGAGGAATATTTCTCACGTGTTCCCGGGGTGACGGATGCCGTTTCAGGCTATGCAAATGGTAGAGGAGAAACAACCAAGTACGAATTGATTAACCAAACAGGTCATGCAGAAACCGTCCATGTCACCTATGATGCCAAGCAAATTTCTCTCAAGGAAATCCTGCTTCACTATTTCCGCATTATCAATCCAACCAGCAAAAATAAACAAGGAAATGATGTGGGGACCCAGTACCGTACTGGTGTTTATTACACAGATGACAAGGATTTGGAAGTGATTAACCAAGTCTTTGATGAGGTGGCTAAGAAATACGATCAACCTCTAGCAGTTGAAAAGGAAAACTTGAAGAATTTTGTGGTGGCTGAGGATTACCATCAAGACTATCTCAAGAAAAATCCAAATGGCTACTGCCATATCAATGTTAATCAGGCGGCCTATCCTGTCATTGATGCCAGCAAATATCCAAAACCAAGTGATGAGGAATTGAAAAAGACCCTGTCACCTGAGGAGTATGCAGTTACCCAGGAAAATCAAACAGAACGAGCTTTCTCAAACCGTTACTGGGATAAATTTGAATCCGGTATCTATGTGGATATAGCAACTGGGGAACCTCTCTTTTCATCAAAAGACAAATTTGAGTCTGGTTGTGGCTGGCCTAGTTTTACCCAACCCATCAGTCCAGATGTTGTCACCTACAAGGAAGATAAGTCCTACAATATGACGCGTATGGAAGTGCGGAGCCGAGTAGGAGATTCTCACCTTGGGCATGTCTTTACGGATGGTCCACAGGACAAGGGCGGCTTACGTTACTGTATCAATAGCCTCTCTATCCGCTTTATTCCCAAAGACCAAATGGAAGAAAAAGGCTACGCTTATTTACTAGATTATGTTGATTAATACTCTTCGAAAATCTCTTCAAACCACGTCAGCGTCGCCTTACCGTATGTAGGGTTACTGACTTCGTCAGTTTTATCTACAACCTCAAAGCTATACTTTGAGCTGACTTCGTCAGTTTTATTTACAACCTCAAAGCGGTACTTTGAGAAACCTGTGGCTATCTTCCTAGTTTACTTTTTGATTTTTATTGAGTATAAGAGGTCTTTCCTAAGCAGTTAGAGGAGAATTTTGCTATACTGATACTAGTAAGTGGTAAAGGAGCAGAGCATGACCTACACAATCTTAATCGTAGAAGATGAATATCTGGTAAGACAAGGTTTGACTAAACTGGTCAATGTAGCAGCCTACGATATGGAAATCATCGGTCAGGCTGAAAATGGAAGGCAGGCTTGGGAATTGATCCAAAAGCAGGTGCCAGATATCATTTTAACCGATATCAACATGCCTCATCTAAATGGCATCCAGTTGGCCAGTCTGGTACGAGAAACCTATCCTCAGGTTCATTTGGTCTTTTTAACAGGTTACGATGATTTTGATTATGCCTTGTCTGCTGTCAAACTAGGTGTGGACGACTACCTGCTCAAACCCTTTTCTCGTCAGGATATTGAGGAAATGTTGGGGAAAATCAAACAAAAACTAGACAAGGAAGAGAAAGAAGAGCAGTTACAAGATTTATTGACTAATAGGTTTGAAGGAAACATGGCCCAGAAAATCCAGTCTCATCTGGCTGATAGCCAATTTAGTTTAAAGTCTTTAGCCAGTGACTTAGGTTTTAGTCCGACCTATCTGAGTTCCTTGATTAAGAAAGAGTTGGGCTTGCCTTTTCAGGATTATCTGGTGAGAGAACGTGTTAAACAAGCCAAGCTCTTGCTTTTAACTACAGATCTGAAGATTTATGAGATCGCAGAGAAGGTTGGTTTTGAAGATATGAACTATTTTACCCAACGTTTTAAGCAGATTGCAGGTGTGACACCTCGTCAGTTTAAGAAGGGAGAAGACCGATGAAGCGTTCTTCTCTTTTAGTTAGAATGGTTATTTCCATCTTTCTGGTCTTTCTCATTCTCCTAGCTCTGGTTGGAACTTTCTACTATCAATCAAGTTCTTCAGCCATTGAGGCCACCATTGAGGGCAACAGCCAAACGACCATCAGCCAGACTAGCCACTTTATTCAGTCTTATATCAAAAAACTAGAAACCACCTCGACTGGTTTGACCCAGCAGACGGATGTTCTGGCCTATGCTGAGAATCCCAGTCAAGACAAGGTCGAGGGAATCCGAGATTTGTTTTTGACCATCTTGAAGTCAGATAAGGACTTGAAAACTGTTGTGCTGGTGACCAAATCTGGTCAGGTCATTTCTACAGATGACAGTGTGCAGATGAAAACTTCCTCTGATATGATGGCTGAGGATTGGTACCAAAAGGCCATTCATCAGGGAGCTATGCCTGTTTTGACTCCAGCTCGTAAATCAGATAGTCAGTGGGTCATTTCTGTCACTCAAGAACTTGTTGATGCAAAGGGAGCCAATCTTGGTGTGCTTCGTTTGGATATTTCTTATGAAACTCTGGAAGCCTATCTCAATCAACTCCAGTTGGGGCAGCAGGGCTTTGCCTTCATTATCAATGAAAACCATGAATTTGTCTACCATCCTCAACACACAGTTTATAGTTCGTCTAGCAAAATGGAGGCTATGAAACCCTACATCGATACAGGTCAGGGTTATACTCCTGGTCACAAATCCTACGTCAGTCAAGAGAAGATTGCAGGAACTGATTGGACGGTGCTTGGCGTGTCATCATTGGAAAAGTTAGACCAGGTTCGGAGTCAGCTCTTGTGGACCTTGCTTGGGGCCAGTGTCACATCTCTTCTTGTCTGTCTCTGCTTAGTGTGGTTCAGTCTTAAACGCTGGATTGCTCCTTTGAAGGATTTGAGAGAAACCATGTTGGAAATTGCTTCTGGTGCTCAAAATCTTCGTGCCAAGGAAGTTGGTGCCTATGAACTGAGAGAAGTAACTCGCCAATTTAATGCTATGTTGGATCAGATTGATCAGTTGATGGTAGCTATTCGTAGCCAGGAAGAAACGACCCGTCAGTACCAACTTCAAGCCCTTTCGAGCCAGATTAATCCACATTTCCTCTATAACACTTTGGACACCATCATCTGGATGGCTGAATTTCATGATAGTCAGCGAGTGGTGCAGGTGACCAAGTCCTTGGCAACCTATTTCCGCTTGGCGCTCAATCAAGGCAAGGACTTGATTTGTCTCTCTGACGAAATCAATCATGTCCGCCAGTATCTCTTTATCCAGAAACAACGCTATGGAGATAAGCTGGAATACGAAATTAATGAAAATGTTGCCTTTGATAATTTAGTCTTACCCAAGCTGGTCCTACAACCCCTTGTAGAAAATGCTCTTTACCATGGCATTAAGGAAAAGGAAGGTCAGGGCCATATTAAACTTTCTGTCCAGAAACAGGATTCGGGATTGGTCATCCGTATTGAGGATGATGGCGTTGGCTTCCAAGATGCTGGTGATAGTAGTCAAAGTCAACTCAAACGTGGGGGAGTTGGTCTTCAAAATGTCGATCAACGGCTCAAACTTCATTTTGGAGCCAATTACCATATGAAGATTGATTCTAGACCCCAAAAAGGGACGAAAGTTGAAATATATATAAATAGAATAGAAACTAGCTAACTCCCAGTCAATTCTGGGAGTTTTATGCGTAATTGGGCAAACTTTCTAGGTTGTCTATCTTGCTAAAAACAAGAAAAAACGGTATGATAGAAGAGTGACAACAGAGGTAACAGAGATGAACGAGACACAGATTCAAAGAGAAACACGTCAGGTAGTGGAAGATGTTTTAGAAAAGACCAATTTGAAGCAGGGGGCCCTTTTTGTTTTAGGTCTATCTTCTAGTGAGGTGCTAGGTGGTCATATTGGGAAAGAATCCAGTCAAGAGATTGGTGAGCTGATAGTGGAGACTATCTTGGATATTCTAGGTAGTAGAGGTATCCATTTAGCAGTTCAAGGTTGTGAGCATGTCAATCGGGCTCTCGTTGTTGAACGTCAGGTGGCAGAGCAGTTTGGTCTGGAAATTGTCAGTGTCCATCCTACTCTTCATGCAGGAGGTTCGGGGCAGTTGGCAGCCTTTAAGTTTATGCAGGATCCAGTTGAGGTTGAATTTATCAAGGCTCATGCTGGATTGGATATCGGAGACACTGCAATTGGCATGCATGTCAAGCATGTTCAGGTTCCGATTCGCCCTATTTTGAGAGAGATTGGTCATGCCCATGTAACGGCACTGGCTAGTCGTCCAAAATTAATCGGAGGTGCGCGTGCGCACTATCCGCAAGATGCTATTAGGAAGTTTTGAGAATGAATAAAGGAGATAAAAGTGTTTAAAAAAGACCGTTTTTCAATTCGTAAGATTAAGGGAGTTGTAGGCTCTGTATTTCTTGGAAGCCTTTTGATGGCTCCTTCTGTAGTGGACGCAGCCACCTATCACTATGTAAATAAAGAGATTATTTCACAAGAAGCTAAAGATTTAATTCAGACAGGAAAGCCTGACAGGAATGAAGTTGTATATGGTTTGGTGTATCAAAAAGATCAGTTGCCTCAAACAGGGACAGAAGCATCTGTTTTGACAGCTTTTGGTTTGCTGACTGTTGGGAGCTTGCTTTTAATCTACAAGAGAAAGAAAATTGCTAGCGTCTTTCTAGTTGGAGCTATGGGATTGGTAGTTCTTCCTAGTGCAGGGGCTGTAGACCCAGTTGCGACCCTAGCGCTGGCTAGTCGAGAGGGTGTTGTTGAAATGGAGGGCTATCGCTATGTTGGTTATCTATCAGGTGACATCCTCAAAACGCTTGGCTTGGACACTGTTTTAGAAGAAACCTCAGCAAAACCTGGAGAGGTGACTGTGGTCGAAGTTGAGACTCCTCAATCAATAACAAATCAGGAGCAAGCTAGGACAGAAAACCAAGTAGTAGAGACAGAGGAAGCTCCAAAAGAAGAAGCACCTAAAACAGAAGAAAGTCCAAAGGAAGAACCAAAATCGGAGGTAAAACCTACTGACGACACCCTTCCTAAAGTAGAAGAGGGGAAAGAAGATTCAGCAGAACCAGCTCCAGTTGAAGAAGTAGGTGGAGAAGTTGAGTCAAAACCAGAGGAAAAAGTAGCAGTTAAGCCAGAAAGTCAACCATCAGACAAACCAGCTGAGGAATCAAAAGTTGAACAAGCAGGTGAACCAGTCGCGCCAAGAGAAGACGAAAAGGCACCAGTCGAGCCAGAAAAGCAACCAGAAGCTCCTGAAGAAGAGAAGGCTGTAGAGGAAACACCGAAACAAGAAGAGTCAACTCCAGATACCAAGGCTGAAGAAACTGTAGAACCAAAAGAGGAGACTGTTAATCAATCTATTGAACAACCAAAAGTTGAAACGCCTGCTGTAGAAAAACAAACAGAACCAACAGAGGAACCAAAAGTTGAACAAGCAGGTGAACCAGTCGCGCCAAGAGAAGACGAACAGGCACCAACGGCACCAGTTGAGCCAGAAAAGCAACCAGAAGTTCCTGAAGAAGAGAAGGCTGTAGAGGAAACACCGAAACCAGAAGATAAAATAAAGGGTATTGGTACTAAAGAACCAGTTGATAAAAGTGAGTTAAATAATCAAATTGATAAAGCTAGTTCAGTTTCTCCTACTGATTATTCTACAGCAAGTTACAATGCTCTTGGACCTGTTTTAGAAACTGCAAAAGGTGTCTATGCTTCAGAGCCTGTAAAACAGCCTGAGGTAAATAGCGAGACAAATAAACTTAAAACGGCTATTGACGCTCTAAACGTTGATAAAACTGAATTAAACAATACGATTGCAGATGCAAAAACAAAGGTAAAAGAACATTACAGTGATAGAAGTTGGCAAAACCTCCAAACTGAAGTTACAAAGGCTGAAAAAGTTGCAGCTAATACAGATGCTAAACAAAGTGAAGTTAACGAAGCTGTTGAAAAATTAACTGCAACTATTGAAAAATTGGTTGAATTATCTGAAAAGCCAATATTAACATTGACTAGTACCGATAAGAAAATATTGGAACGTGAAGCTGTTGCTAAGTATACTCTAGAAAATCAAAACAAAACAAAAATCAAATCAATCACAGCTGAATTGAAAAAAGGAGAAGAAGTTATTAATACTGTAGTCCTTACAGATGACAAGGTAACAACAGAAACTATAAGCGCTGCATTTAAGAACCTAGAGTACTACAAAGAATACACCCTATCTACAACTATGATTTACGACAGAGGTAACGGTGAAGAAACTGAAACTCTAGAAAATCAAAATATTCAATTAGATCTTAAAAAAGTTGAGCTTAAAAATATTAAACGTACAGATTTAATCAAATACGAAAATGGAAAAGAAACTAATGAATCACTGATAACAACTATTCCTGATGATAAGAGCAATTATTATTTAAAAATAACTTCAAATAATCAGAAAACTACATTACTAGCTGTTAAAAATATAGAAGAAACTACGGTTAACGGAACACCTGTATATAAAGTTACAGCAATCGCAGACAATTTAGTCTCTAGAACTGCTGATAATAAATTTGAAGAAGAATACGTTCACTATATTGAAAAACCTAAAGTCCACGAAGATAATGTATATTATAATTTCAAAGAATTAGTGGAAGCTATTCAAAACGATCCTTCAAAAGAATATCGTCTGGGACAATCAATGAGCGCTAGAAATGTTGTTCCTAATGGAAAATCATATATCACTAAAGAATTCACAGGAAAACTTTTAAGTTCTGAAGGAAAACAATTTGCTATTACTGAATTGGAACATCCATTATTTAATGTGATAACAAACGCAACGATAAATAATGTGAATTTTGAAAATGTAGAGATAGAACGTTCTGGTCAAGATAATATTGCATCATTAGCCAATACTATGAAAGGTTCTTCAGTTATTACAAATGTCAAAATTACAGGCACACTTTCAGGTCGTAATAATGTTGCTGGATTTGTAAATAATATGAATGATGGAACTCGTATTGAAAATGTTGCTTTCTTTGGCAAACTACACTCTACAAGTGGAAATGGCTCTCATACAGGGGGAATTGCAGGTACAAACTATAGAGGAATTGTTAGAAAAGCATATGTTGATGCTACTATTACAGGAAACAAAACACGCGCCAGCTTGTTAGTTCCTAAAGTAGATTATGGATTAACTCTAGACCATCTTATTGGTACAAAAGCTCTCCTAACTGAGTCGGTTGTAAAAGGTAAAATAGATGTTTCAAATCCAGTAGAAGTTGGAGCAATAGCAAGTAAGACTTGGCCTGTAGGTACGGTAAGTAATTCTGTCAGCTATGCTAAGATTATCCGTGGAGAGGAGTTATTCGGCTCTAACGACGTTGATGATTCTGATTATGCTAGTGCTCATATAAAAGATTTATATGCGGTAGAGGGATATTCGTCAGGTAATAGATCATTTAGGAAATCTAAAACATTTACTAAATTAACTAAAGAACAAGCTGATGCTAAAGTTACTACTTTCAATATTACTGCTGATAAATTAGAAAGTGATCTATCTCCTCTTGCAAAACTTAATGAAGAAAAAGCCTATTCTAGTATTCAAGATTATAACGCTGAATATAACCAAGCCTATAAAAATCTTGAAAAATTAATACCATTCTACAATAAAGATTATATTGTATATCAAGGTAATAAATTAAATAAAGAACACCATCTAAATACTAAAGAAGTTCTTTCTGTTACCGCGATGAACAACAATGAGTTTATCACAAACCTAGATGAAGCTAATAAAATTATTGTTCACTATGCGGACGGTACAAAAGATTACTTTAACTTGTCTTCTAGCAGTGAAGGTTTAAGTAATGTAAAAGAATATACTATAACTGACTTAGGAATTAAATATACACCTAATATCGTTCAAAAAGATAACACTACTCTTGTTAATGATATAAAATCTATTTTAGAATCAGTAGAGCTTCAGTCTCAAACGATGTATCAGCATCTAAATCGATTAGGTGACTATAGAGTTAATGCAATCAAAGATTTATATTTAGAAGAAAGCTTCACAGATGTTAAAGAAAACTTAACAAACCTAATCACAAAATTAGTTCAAAACGAAGAACATCAACTAAATGATTCTCCAGCTGCTCGTCAAATGATTCGTGATAAAGTCGAGAAAAACAAAGCAGCTTTATTACTAGGTTTAACTTACCTAAATCGTTACTATGGAGTTAAATTTGGTGATGTTAATATTAAAGAATTAATGCTATTCAAACCAGATTTCTATGGTGAAAAAGTTAGCGTATTAGACAGATTAATTGAAATCGGTTCTAAAGAGAACAACATTAAAGGTTCACGTACATTCGACGCATTCGGTCAAGTATTGGCTAAATATACTAAATCAGGTAATTTAGATGCATTTTTAAATTATAATAGACAATTGTTCACAAATATAGACAATATGAACGATTGGTTTATTGATGCTACAGAAGACCATGTCTACATCGCAGAACGCGCTTCTGAGGTCGAAGAAATTAAAAATTCTAAACATCGTGCATTCGATAATTTAAAACGAAGTCACCTTAGAAATACTATACTCCCACTACTGAATATTGATAAAGCACATCTTTATTTAATTTCAAATTATAATGCAATTGCCTTTGGTAGTGCAGAGCGATTAGGTAAAAAATCATTAGAAGATATTAAAGATATCGTTAACAAAGCTGCAGATGGTTATAGAAACTATTATGATTTCTGGTATCGTCTAGCGTCTGATAACGTTAAACAACGACTACTAAGAGATGCTGTTATTCCTATTTGGGAAGGTTATAACGCTCCTGGTGGATGGGTTGAAAAATATGGCCGCTATAATACCGACAAAGTATATACTCCTCTTAGAGAATTCTTTGGTCCTATGGATAAGTATTATAATTATAATGGAACAGGAGCTTATGCTGCTATATATCCTAACTCTGATGATATTAGAACTGATGTAAAATATGTTCATTTAGAAATGGTTGGTGAATACGGTATTTCAGTTTACACACATGAAACAACACACGTCAACGACCGTGCGATTTACTTAGGTGGCTTTGGACACCGTGAAGGTACTGATGCTGAAGCATATGCTCAGGGTATGCTACAAACTCCTGTTACTGGTAGTGGATTTGATGAGTTTGGTTCTTTAGGTATTAATATGGTATTTAAACGCAAAAATGATGGGAATCAGTGGTATATTACAGATCCAAAAACTCTAAAAACACGAGAAGATATTAATAGATATATGAAGGGTTATAATGACACTTTAACTCTTCTTGATGAAATTGAGGCTGAATCTGTGATTTCTCAACAAAATAAAGATTTAAATAGTGCATGGTTCAAAAAAATAGATAGAGAATACCGTGATAACAATAAATTAAATCAATGGGATAAAATTCGAAATCTAAGTCAAGAAGAGAAAAATGAATTAAATATTCAATCTGTTAATGATTTAGTTGATCAACAATTAATGACTAATCGCAATCCAGGTAATGGTATCTATAAACCCGAAGCAATTAGCTATAACGATCAATCACCTTATGTAGGTGTTAGAATGATGACCGGTATCTACGGAGGTAATACTAGTAAAGGTGCTCCTGGAGCTGTTTCATTCAAACATAATGCTTTTAGATTATGGGGTTACTACGGATACGAAAATGGGTTCTTAGGTTATGCTTCAAATAAATATAAACAACAATCTAAAACAGATGGTGAGTCTGTTCTAAGTGATGAATATATTATCAAGAAAATATCTAACAATACATTTAATACTATTGAAGAATTTAAAAAAGCTTACTTCAAAGAAGTTAAAGATAAAGCAACGAAAGGATTAACAACATTCGAAGTAAATGGTTCTTCCGTTTCATCATACGATGATTTACTGACATTGTTTAAAGAAGCTGTTAAAAAAGATGCCGAAACTCTTAAACAAGAAGCAAACGGTAATAAAACAGTATCTATGAATAATACAGTTAAATTAAAAGAAGCTGTTTATAAGAAACTTCTTCAACAAACAAATAGCTTTAAAACTTCAATCTTTAAATAATTGAAATCTCTCATCTGCTTTGCGGATGAGGGTTTTCTTATTTTATGCTATACTTAAGGTATGCATAGAAAAACAGTGATTGATTTTAGGACTTTGGGGGAGAGATATACCTTTACCCAGCCTATTAAAGAGTTGAAAACGAGAAATGTAGAAGAAGTGGCAGATTTGCTGGCACAAGTGGAAAGCTACCAAGAGCAAGGTTATTATGTGGTGGGGTATGTCAGCTACGAGGCTGCACCTGCTTTTGAGGAAAAATTAGCAGTTCACAAGGATCCCCTACTGGGAGAGTACCTGCTTTACTTTACTGTTCATGATATCGTAGAAACTTCCCCTATTCCTCTGACTTATGAGGATATTGATTTGCCCTCAAATTGGCAGGAAGTAACGTCTGCAGCAGACTATGAAAAGGCCATTGCCCAAATTCACCATCATTTACGGCAGGGAGATACCTATCAGGTCAACTACACCGTCCAACTTAAGCAAAAGTTAAATGCCAATCCTTTTGCCATCTACAATCGTATGGTGGTAGAGCAGGAGGCGGGCTACAATGCCTATGTGGAACATGACGAGATGACAGTGATTTCCATGAGCCCAGAGCTCTTTTTTGAGCAAAATGATCGCGAGTTGACAACACGACCAATGAAGGGGACGACTCAGCGTGGGGTAACTGACCAAGAAGATCTTGAACAGGCCAGTTGGTTGGAACAGGATCCCAAAAATCGCTCTGAAAATATGATGATTGTGGACCTCTTGCGCAATGATATGAACCGTATTTCTGAAGTTGGGAGCGAGCACGTGGAGCGTCTGTGTCAGGTAGAGCAGTATTCAACTGTTTGGCAGATGACTTCGACCATCAAGAGTCAGTTGCGAGAGGATGTGGACCTTGTTGAAATCTTCCGCTCACTCTTTCCTTGTGGTTCCATAACGGGTGCACCGAAAATTGCGACAATGGAGATTATCAAGGACTTGGAGCCTCAACCGCGTGGAGTCTACTGTGGAACGATTGGTCTCTTGCTTCCAAATGGACGACGGATTTTTAATGTGGCCATTCGTACCATTCAACTTCACAAAGGTCAAGCCATTTATGGAGTTGGCGGAGGGATTACTTGGGATAGCACATGGGAATCTGAATACCGAGAGGTTCATCAAAAGGCAGCAGTTCTCTATCGTAAACAAGCTCGCTTCCAATTAATTACAACTGGAAAAATCAGCCAAAAACAACTGATGTTTGAAGAACAACATCTGGAAAGGCTGAGAAAAGCTAGTCGTTATTTTGCTTTTCCTTTTGATGCAGAAGACTTGGGACACAAGATTGAGGAAGAGTGTCAGGATTGTGAAGCTAATCGAGATTACCGCTTGCGAATCAGCCTTAGCAAATCTGGAGAGATAGAAGTCAATCGTCAAGTATTAACCCCTCTCAGTACAAGCTTTTGTCAGGCCCAAGTCTGTCTTCAGGAAGCTGCTTTGAATCAATCCTTTACCTACTTTAAAACCACTCACCGACCGCATTTGAGCCTAGGAGAACAAGAGAAGATTTACCACAATAAGTCAGGAGAACTGCTTGAAACCTCTATAGGAAATTTGGTTCTGAAAATCGCTGGAAAACTCTACACACCGCCTATCCGACTTGGAATCTTGCCAGGAATTTACCGTCAGCATTTGCTAGAAACAGGACAGGTAGAAGAGAAAGTCTTGACCTTGGCAGATTTAACCCAAGCAGAAGCTATTTACGGCTGTAATGCAGTGAGAGGCTTGTATGAATTAAGCCTTGAGGAGAACTAGATGAAATTAATATTTTTGCATGGGTTAGGGCAGTCAGCAGAGTCTTGGAAAGAAGTTCGGAATCTACTGACAGATTATCCTTCTGAGGCTATCGAGTTATTTCCTTCTGGAGTTAGTAACTATCAACAAGCTAAAGAGCGAGTTTATCAGCACCTAGCTCAAGAGACAGAACCTTTTGTTTTGATTGGATTGTCCTTAGGTGCTGCCCTGACACTAGAACTTTCCAGTTACGATTTACCAAATCTTCGAGCTTTGATTCTGTCAGGATGCCCGCTTAAATTAGCAGGGAATATCCTATTTTATCTTCAATTGCTGATTTTTAAACTACTTCCCAAAAGAGTATTTGAAAAACAGGGAGCAGACAAGACTCTTATGGTCGGAGTTTCTGAGGAGTTGAAGACACTTGATTTAACGGATATAGCAGGAACTTACCCTTATCCAACCTTACTAATTTGTGGCAGCAAAGATAAACCGAATCTTAGTTCTATGAAAGCTCTCCATAGACTGTTAACAGATTCGCAGTTTCAGATCATTCCTGATGGCCCTCATGTCTTGAATAAGGCAAAACCAAAGGAGTTTGTAGAAAAGACCAGAAGTTTCCTTGAATTGCTGAAATAAGTTTGATAAAATAATATTGAAATCGATATCATAATTATGGGAGAAAGAAATGAATAAACGTCTATTTTCAAAAATGAGTCTGGTGACGTTGCCAATTTTAGCCTTGTTTTCACAATCAGTTTTGGCGGAAGAAAACATCCATTTTTCGAGCTGTAAGGAAGCTTGGGCGAATGGCTATTCGGATATTCACGAGGGAGAACCTGGTTATTCTGCCAAGTTAGACCGTGATCATGATGGTGTGGCTTGCGAATTGAAAAATGCTCCTAAGGGTGCTTTTAAAGCAAAACAGTCAACGGCTATTCAAATCAACACAAGTTCAGCAACAACAAGTGGTTGGGTTAAGCAGGACGGCGCTTGGTACTACTTTGATGGAAATGGAAATCTAGTGAAAAATGCATGGCAGGGAAGCTATTACCTGAAAGCTGATGGTAAAATGGCACAGAGTGAATGGATTTATGACTCTTCTTATCAAGCTTGGTATTATTTGAAATCAGATGGTTCTTATGCAAAAAATGCATGGCAAGGAGCTTATTACCTTAAATCAAACGGTAAAATGGCACAAGGTGAGTGGGTTTATGATTCTTCTTACCAAGCATGGTATTACTTGAAATCAGATGGTTCATATGCTCGCAATGCATGGCAAGGAAACTACTATTTGAAATCAGATGGTAAAATGGCTAAAGGTGAATGGGTTTATGATGCCACCTATCAAGCTTGGTATTATTTGACATCAGATGGTTCTTATGCTTACAGTACATGGCAAGGAAATTACTATCTAAAATCGGATGGTAAAATGGCTGTCAATGAATGGGTTGATGGTGGACGTTATTATGTTGGCGCTGACGGAGTTTGGAAGGAAGTTCAAGCAAGTACAGCTTCTTCTAGTAATGATAGCAATAGTGAATATTCTGCTGCTTTAGGAAAGGCAAAAAGTTATAATTCGTTATTCCACATGTCAAAAAAACGTATGTATAGACAATTAACTTCTGATTTTGATAAATTTTCAAATGATGCAGCTCAATATGCCATTGATCATTTAGATGATTAACAGATACTGGTAGGCGAAAAAATTCCTTATAATTCATTCACGCAAACCTTTGCATAAGTGAATGGATTTTGATATACTAGTACTGTAAGCATTTTCAATTACTACACAATGAAAAAGGAGAATATGATGAGTCAAAAGATTATTGGGATTGACCTTGGTGGAACTTCTATCAAATTTGCAATCTTAACAACAGCAGGAGAAATCCAAGGAAAATGGTCAATCAAGACCAACATTTTGGATGAGGGAAGTCATATCGTTGATGATATGATTGAGTCTATTCAACATCGTTTGGACTTGCTTGGATTGGCAGCAGCGGACTTCCAAGGCATTGGAATGGGATCACCAGGTGTGGTTGACCGTGACAAAGGGACTGTTATCGGTGCCTACAACTTGAACTGGAAAACCCTTCAACCAATCAAACAAAAGATTGAAAAAGCTTTGGGCATTCCATTTTTCATCGATAATGATGCCAACGTAGCAGCTCTTGGTGAGCGCTGGATGGGTGCTGGAGATAACCAACCAGACGTTGTCTTTATGACACTCGGTACTGGTGTTGGTGGTGGTATTGTCGCAGAAGGCAAATTGCTTCATGGTGTTGCTGGTGCAGCAGGTGAACTTGGTCATATCACTGTTGACTTTGACCAACCAATCTCATGTACTTGTGGTAAAAAAGGCTGCCTTGAGACAGTTGCTTCAGCAACAGGGATTGTCAACTTGACTCGTCGCTATGCCGATGAATACGAAGGCGATGCAGCCTTGAAACGCTTGATTGATAACGGAGAAGAAGTAACTGCTAAGACTGTCTTTGATCTCGCAAAAGAAGGAGACGACCTTGCTTTGATTGTTTACCGTAACTTCTCACGTTACTTGGGAATCGCTTGTGCTAACATTGGTTCAATCCTAAACCCATCAACAATCGTCATCGGTGGTGGTGTGTCAGCTGCGGGAGAATTCCTTCTACAAGGTGTTCAAAAAGTTTACGATGAAAATAGTTTCCCACAAGTACGCACATCTACTAAATTAGCTCTTGCAACTCTAGGAAATGACGCTGGAGTTATCGGAGCAGCATCACTTGTATTGCAATAAGATAATGAGAGAGGAAAATGCTAACCTAGAGTTAGTAATGTTCCTCTTTTATTTTTTATGCTATACTAGTTAGGACAATGAATGAGGTGAAACGAAATGACAAAAGCAGATACGATTTTTAAAGAGAATATTGAACGCATTCTAAAGGAAGGTGTTTTCTCAGAGCAGGCTCGTCCTAAGTACAAGGATGGGACTGTTGCTAATTCCAAGTATGTAACTGGTGCCTTTTCCGAGTACGACTTATCTAAAGGAGAATTTCCTATCACAACCTTGCGTCCCATTGCAATCAAATCCGCCATCAAAGAAGTTCTCTGGATTTACCAAGACCAGTCAAATAGCTTAGAAGTGCTTAATGACAAGTACAATGTTCACTACTGGAATGACTGGGAAGTTGGAGACACGGGAACCATTGGTGAGCGCTATGGTGCCGTTGTTAAGAAACACGACATTATCAATAAGCTTCTCAAACAGTTGGAAACCAATCCTTGGAACCGCCGCAATATTATTTCGCTCTGGGATTACCAAGCTTTCGAAGAAACAGATGGGCTGCTCCCGTGCGCCTTTCAGACCATGTTTGATGTTCGGCGTGTTGATGGGGAAATCTATCTGGATGCGACCTTGACCCAGCGCTCCAATGATATGCTGGTGGCCCACCACATCAACGCTATGCAGTATGTGGCTTTGCAGATGATGATTGCCAAACATTTTGGCTGGAAGGTTGGGAAGTTCTTCTACTTCATCAACAACCTCCATATCTATGATAATCAATTTGAACAAGCTCAGGAATTGCTCCGTCGGGAGCCGTCAAACTGCCAACCACGCTTGGTTTTAAATGTTCCTGATGGGACTAATTTCTTTGATATCAAAGCAGAAGATTTTGAGTTGGTGGATTATGACCCTGTTAAGCCACAGTTGAAGTTTGACCTAGCTATTTAAAAGAATAGAAAAAAGAAGTTGAGAATAATCCCAACTTCTTTTGTTTCTTAACGTGATACGCGGCGACGAGCTGCTTTTTTACGGTTTTCTTCGATGAAAGCTGCTTTTTGCTCTTCTGGTTCGATTACTTTCTTTTTAAATGCGTATACTGCACCTGCAACGGCAGCGACAGTTCCTGCGACACCTGTTACAAGACCTTTAGCGAATCCTTTAGCCATGAGTCTTCCTCCTTTATATTCTCAATCAGCCAGCCTCCTCAAGAGGTCACATTTTTCTGACTGACCTTTTTGTGTTATAATAATAGTAACGAAAAAATGGGAATTTTTCAAGGAAAAAAGATGAAAACAAAAATAATTGTGATTGTTGGACCGACTGCTGTTGGAAAGACGGCTCTAGCTATTGAAGTTGCAAAGCGTTTTAATGGCGAAGTGGTTAGTGGAGATAGCCAGCAAGTCTATCGAGGACTTGATATTGGGACGGCCAAGGCTAGTCCAGAAGAGCAGGCAGCTGTTCCTCATCATTTAATCGATGTTAGAGAGATAACCGAGTCTTACTCGGCTTTTGATTTTGTTTCAGAAGCTAAGATGACTATTGAGGGTATTCACAACCGTGGCAAGCTAGCCATTATCGCCGGTGGGACTGGACTTTATATCCAGAGCTTGCTAGAAGGTTACCACCTAGGTGGGGAGACTCCTCATGAGGAGATTTTAGCTTATCGAGCTAGTTTGGAGCCATATTCAGATGAGGAATTAGCCCATTTGGTGGATCAAGCAGGCCTTGAGATTCCCCAGTTTAATCGTCGTCGTGCTATGCGTGCCTTAGAAATTGCCCATTTTGGTCAGGATTTGGAAAATCAAGAGACCTTGTATGAACCGCTGATTATCTGCTTGGATGATGAACGTAGTCAACTTTATGAGCGTATCAACCACCGAGTGGATTTGATGTTTGAGGCTGGGCTTTTGGATGAGGCCAAGTGGCTGTTTGACCATTCCCCTAATGTACAGGCTGCTAAAGGAATTGGCTATAAGGAACTCTTTCCTTATTTCCGTGGAGAGCAGACCTTGGAGGAAGCTAGTGAGAGTCTTAAACAGGCGACTCGTCGTTTTGCCAAGCGTCAGCTGACCTGGTTCCGTAATCGCATGCAGGTCACCTTTTATCAGATTGGAGAATCTGGTGTACAAGACCGCATTTTAAGCCAGATAGAGGAGTTTTTAGATGATTGAAACGGAGAAAAAAGAGGAGCGAGTCCTGCTGATTGGTGTGGAATTGCAGGGTATGGACAGTTTTGACCTCTCCATGGAAGAATTGGCTAGTTTAGCGAAAACGGCAGGGGCAGTCGTTGTAGATAGCTACAGACAAAAACGTGAAAAATATGATTCCAAGACCTTCGTCGGCTCTGGTAAGTTGGAAGAGATTGCGCTTATGGTGGATGCAGAAGAAATCACTACTGTCATCGTCAACAATCGTCTGACCCCAAGGCAGAATGTCAATCTAGAGGAAGTTCTCGGTGTTAAGGTCATTGACCGTATGCAGTTGATTTTGGATATCTTTGCCATGCGGGCTCGAAGCCATGAAGGGAAGCTCCAAGTCCACCTAGCCCAACTCAAATACCTTTTGCCTCGCTTGGTTGGTCAGGGGATTATGCTCAGCCGTCAGGCAGGGGGAATTGGTTCCCGTGGTCCTGGTGAAAGCCAGCTGGAGCTGAACCGTCGTAGCGTTCGCAATCAAATCACGGATATCGAGCGCCAGCTCAAGGTGGTTGAGAAAAATCGTGCGACTGTCAGAGAAAAACGTTTGGAGTCTAGCACTTTTAAGATTGGTTTGATTGGTTATACTAATGCTGGGAAATCAACTATCATGAACATCTTGACCAGTAAGACCCAGTATGAAGCAGATGAGCTCTTTGCGACTCTGGATGCGACAACCAAGAGTATTCATCTGGGAGGCAATCTCCAAGTAACTTTGACAGATACCGTTGGCTTTATCCAAGATTTGCCGACAGAGTTGGTGTCCAGTTTCAAGTCAACCTTGGAAGAAAGCAAGCATGTGGACCTTCTGGTTCATGTTATCGATGCTAGCAATCCTTACCACGAGGAGCATGAAAAAACGGTTCTCTCCATCATGAAAGACCTGGACATGGAAGATATTCCTCACTTGACGCTTTATAATAAAGCGGATTTGGTGGAGGATTTCACGCCTACCCAAACGCCATATACCCTCATTTCTGCCAAGTCTGAGGACAGTCGTGAAAACTTGCAAGCATTATTGCTAGATAAGATTAAGGAAATTTTTGAAGCATTTACCCTGCGAGTGCCTTTTTCAAAGTCCTACAAGATTCATGATTTAGAGAGTGTTGCAATTCTGGAAGAACGTGATTATCAGGAAGACGGCGAAGTGATTACAGGCTACATTTCCGAGAAAAATAAATGGAGGTTAGAAGAATTTTATGACTGATATTAAAACTTTGGCTCTAAAGTATGGAGGTTATACAAGTCTGGACAAGGTCTATCTGGATCAGCTTCTAGCTGGTAAAACAGATCAGGAGCAGTTAACACTTATTACACCTCCGCCAAGTGTTGTTAATGCCTACTTTGCAGAACTCTATCAGAAAAAGAGTCCTCAGGCTGCGACGGATTATTTTGCAGAACTCAGTCAGGAACTGAATCTTTACAATACTGAGCCAAGTTTCACCCTAGAAAATAAGCCTTTTATTCGGCTTAATCTGTCTGGTAAATCCTTTGGTTTTTGTTATGAGAGTGACGGCCTTGGTCGGATTTTCTTTGAAAATGAGGAGAAAATCTCGGATGACTTGCTCTTTGAAATTGCGCAAATTTTCCCCCATCAATTAGTCTTTGAAGAGTCTGGTAAGATTTACATGAAGCCTGTCGAGGACGAGGAAGTTATCAGCCTAGAAAGTCTCACAGCTTTGACTGATTTGGAAAGATTGGCTGATGGTCGAAAACGTCTCAAAGGCTACAGCCAAGAGGATTTATTGCAAGAAGCTGCTGCTTTTTCTGGCAAACGCTATTTCCGATCGGAAAACCGCACAGCCATGTTATATATTGATTAATTAGAAAGTATCGAATGGATATTCAATTTTTAGGAACGGGGGCTGGTCAGCCCTCTAAAGCCCGCAACGTTTCAAGTCTCGCCCTGAAACTTTTGGATGAGATTAACGAAGTTTGGCTCTTTGACTGTGGAGAAGGTACGCAAAATCGCATTCTGGAAACCACAATTCGACCACGTAAGGTCAGCAAAATCTTTATTACCCATCTGCATGGAGACCACATTTTTGGTTTGCCAGGTTTCCTTTCTAGCCGTGCCTTTCAGGCCAATGAAGAGCAGACAGATTTGGAAATCTACGGACCTCAAGGAATCAAGTCATTTGTCTTAACCAGCCTTCGTGTGTCAGGTTCTCGTCTGCCCTACCGCATTCATTTCCATGAGTTTGACCAAGATTCTCTGGGTAAAATTCTTGAAACCGATAAATTCACTGTGTATGCAGAGGAGCTGGACCACACTATTTTCTGTGTTGGCTATCGTGTCATGCAAAAGGATCTAGAAGGGACGCTGGATGCTGAAAAACTCAAGGCTGCTGGTGTTCCGTTCGGCCCGCTTTTTGGTAAAATCAAAAACGGCCAGGATCTTGTTTTGGAAGACGGAACTGAAATCAAGGCAGCAGACTATATCTCAGCGCCACGTCCAGGTAAGATTATCACTATTTTAGGAGACACTCGAAAAACGGGTGCCAGTGTGCGTCTGGCTGTCAATGCAGATGTCCTAGTTCATGAGTCCACTTATGGCAAGGGTGATGAAAAAATTGCTCGTAACCATGGTCACTCAACTAATATGCAAGCTGCACAAGTAGCGGTAGAAGCAGGTGCCAAACGCCTCCTACTCAACCATATCAGTGCCCGTTTCCTCTCAAAAGATATTAGCAAACTCAAGAAAGACGCTGCCACAATTTTTGAAAATGTCCATGTGGTCAAAGACTTGGAAGAAGTGGAAATCTAGCAGTCACAGAAAGGATAAGTATGCCTACTATTCTCATTACCGGAGCTAGCGGTGGTCTAGCTCAAGAAATGGTCAAACTCCTGCCCAATGACCAACTCATCTTGCTTGGTAGAAATAAGGAAAAATTAGCCCAACTCTACGGAAATTATTCCCATGCAGAATTGATTGAAATTGATATTACCGACGATTCAGCCCTAGAAGCTCTGGTAACTGATCTTTATCTCCGCTATGGCAAGATTGATGTCTTGATTAACAACGCTGGTTACGGGATTTTTGAGGGATTTGACCAGATTGCTGATAAAGATATTCACCAGATGTTTGAGGTCAATACCTTTGCCCTGATGAATCTGTCTCGTCACCTTGCGGCTCGTATGAAGGAAAGCAGCAAAGGGCATATCATCAACATCGTCAGCATGGCAGGTCTAATAGCTACTGGCAAGTCTAGTCTTTACTCAGCGACCAAGTTTGCGGCTATTGGTTTTTCAAATGCTCTGCGACTCGAACTTATGCCCTATGGAGTCTATGTGACAACAGTCAATCCAGGACCAATCCGTACAGGATTTTTCGACCAAGCCGACCCAGATGGAACTTATCTTAAATCGGTTGATCGCTTCCTGCTAGAACCAGATGCAGTGGCTAAAAAGATTGTCAAGATTATAGGAAAAAACAAACGAGAACTCAATCTCCCGATTTTGTTGAACCTAGCCCATAAGTTTTATACTCTCTTTCCCAAGCTAGCTGATAAGTTGGCAGGGGAAACTTTTAATTATAAGTAAAAAGAACCAATGTGCAGGTTGTTGCTAGCCTACATATTGGTTCTTATCATTTCTCAACTATCAAACTGAACTTCTTCTAGGAGATAGTCTATAAAGCGTTCGCCCATCTTAGATAGGCTGGTTTTCTCATGCTGGATATAGACCAGCTCGATCGGGTCATCAATATCCAGTGGGATAGAAACGATATTGTCTCCGTTTAGGTTGCTGTTCAAAATCCCTGTCGCAATGGTATAACCATCCAAACCAATCAAGAGATTAAAGAGGGTGGCACGGTCACTGACCACAATGGATTTCTTGTGGTGTTCTTGAGAAAGAATCTCTTCTGAAAAGTAGAAGGAGTTGTGCGTCCCTTGGTCATAGCTGAGGTAAGGGAAATTCTCCAAATCAGACAGTTTCACCTTGTCTTTCTTTGCCAGAGGGTTGGTCTTGCTGACAAAGATATGCGGTTGCGCTGTGAAGAGATGGTGGGCTAGCAGGTGATTGTCATCCAGCATCTTGGTTAAAACATCACGGTTGTAACTGTTTAAGAAGAGGACCCCGACCTCACTGCGGAAGTTCTTGACGTCGTCGATAATCTCCCAAGTCCGAGTTTCACGAAGGAAGAGTTCGTATTTCTCCATATCGCTTTTCTTGAGCAAAGAGACAAAGGCATTGACCACAAAGGCATAGTGTTGAGACGAAACGCTAAAGAGTTCGCGGTGGGCGACAGGATTTTTATAGCGTTCCTCCAGAAGCTGGGTCTGCTCGACAACCTGACGGGCATAAGAGAGAAACTCCATGCCATCACGGGTCAAGGTGATTCCCTTGGGATTGCGGATAAAGATCTCAATGCCCATTTCATTTTCCAAATCTCGCACTGCATTGGAGAGACTTGGCTGAGTGATAAAGAGTTGCTTGGCTGCCTCATTCATGGAGCCAGTTTCGACGATTTTGATAATATAATGTAATTGTTGAATTCTCATGTTTTTATTGTACCATACTTGCCTTAGAATCGCTAAAGAAGATAGGAAAATAAGGAGCATTGTGTGAGTCTCTTCTTGAAAAAAACACAAAATTTTGCTAGAATGAGTCTTATGAAAACATTCTATGATGTGCAGCAATTCCTCAAACGATTTGGTATTATTGTTTACATGGGAAAACGCTTATATGATATTGAACTGATGAAGTTGGAACTATCTCGGATTTACGATGCAGGGTTGATGGATAAATTAGACTATCTAGAGGCAGAAGCAGTTCTTCGCAGAGAGCACAAGGTAGAATTGGATTATATTGAGAAAAATGGAGAAAAGAACTAATGGTTACTTGGATTTTGTGGGCACTTATACTAGCAATGTTGGCGTGGATGGGCTTTAACTATCTTCGTATTCGCCGTGCGGCTAAAATTGTGGACAATGAGGAGTTTGAAGCCTTGATTCGTACGGGTCAATTGATTGATTTGCGCGACCCAGCAGAATTCCACAGAAAACATATCCTTGGTGCACGCAATATTCCTTCAAGTCAGTTGAAAACTAGTCTTGCAGCCCTTCGTAAAGATAAACCTGTCCTTCTCTACGAAAACCAACGTGCGCAACGAGTTACAAATGCAGCTCTTTACTTGAAAAAACAAGGTTTTTCTGAGATTTATATCCTTTCTTATGGCTTGGATTCTTGGAAAGGGAAAGTGAAGACTAGCTAACCTTATTTCCAAATTAGTCGAATGATAGGATGAAGCTATTGTTTTATAGTATAATTAATTTGTATAAAATTTAAGGAGTTCTTAGAACATAAAAGAAAAGAAGAAAAATCCACTTTTTGTGGGTATCTTGTCGATTATTCTTGGTTTGTTATTTCCAATTGTAGGCCTGATTTTGGGTATCATAGGATTGGTCTTGGCTATTTCATACCAAAAAGAGTCACAATTAGACTATAAAATAGAAAAGATTCTTAATATCTTAGGAATTGTGATTTCTGTAGTTAACTGGATTGTAGCAATCGCCTTAATTTTTCGGTAAATAAAAGAAAAAAGCTTTAGTTTTAAAGCTTTTTTTGTTTTATCGACTCATCTCTAAATAGTTTTTAATGATTTGTAACTCTTTTTGGTTCAAAGGGCGGTAGTTACCTTCTGCTAAATCTGGGTTCAATGTGAAGTCCCCAAATTGGATTCTTTTGAGGCTAGTCACCTTAACACCAACCGAGAGGAACATTTTCTTGATTTGATGAAATTTTCCTTCTGAAATGGTGATAGAGGCTTGACTGAGGGAGGGACTTGCAGATAGAATCTCTAGTTTTGCGGGTTTACAGACAGTGTCATCTAAAAAGACAATTCCTTTTTGAAAGGTTTGGATATGGTCAGGTGTTAGAAGTCCATTAACCTCAACTTGGTAAGTCTTATCGACATGATATTGGGGATGGAGGAGCTGAAAGCCCAAGGGACCGTTATCGGTCAAGAGGAGGAGTCCCGTTGTATCTCGGTCCAGTCGGCCAACGGCATAGAGCTTGTCAGACTGGATGTTAGATGGAAGCAGGTCCATGACGGTCGGAAGTTCCTTGTCTTTGTTGGCTGTAACGGCACCAGCAGGTTTATGAAGCATAAGATAGGTGTGTTCATAGCCTTGAATGATTCGATCCTGAAAAAGGAGTTCTTGTAGTCCTGTATCGATATTTTGAGCTAGGGAGCGGGCTGGGCAACCATCGACTAGAATTTCCCCTCTGAGGAGTGCTTGCTTCATGGCCTTTCGGCTGATTTTTTCTTGAGCTAATAAATTATCTAAACGCATACTGTGCCTATCTTATCATAAGTCGCTCGCTTTGAAAAGGCTTGACGTGAAAAGAAAAGCAGAGTGAAAACATTTACACTTGCTTGAGTTATGTTATTTATTTGAAATTATGGTATAATCGTTCAGTTAGAAAATAAATTTTGAATATTATAGAGGAAATCATGACAAAATTAAGAGAAGATATCCGTAACATTGCGATTATCGCCCACGTTGACCACGGTAAAACAACCCTGGTTGACGAATTATTGAAACAATCAGAAACGCTTGATGCACGGACTGAATTGGCAGAGCGTGCTATGGACTCAAACGATATCGAAAAAGAGCGTGGAATTACCATCCTTGCTAAAAATACTGCCGTTGCTTACAACGGAACTCGTATCAACATTATGGACACACCAGGACACGCGGACTTTGGTGGAGAAGTTGAGCGTATCATGAAAATGGTTGACGGTGTTGTCTTGGTCGTAGATGCCTATGAAGGAACCATGCCACAAACTCGTTTCGTATTGAAAAAAGCCTTGGAACAAGACCTTGTCCCAATCGTGGTTGTTAACAAAATCGATAAGCCATCAGCTCGTCCAGCAGAAGTAGTGGATGAAGTCTTGGAACTTTTCATCGAGCTTGGTGCAGATGACGACCAGCTTGATTTCCCAGTGGTTTATGCTTCAGCGATCAACGGAACTTCTTCATTGTCAGATGATCCAGCTGACCAAGAAGCGACTATGGCACCAATCTTTGACACGATTATCGACCATATCCCAGCTCCAGTAGATAACTCAGATGAGCCTTTGCAGTTCCAAGTGTCACTTTTGGACTACAATGACTTCGTTGGACGTATCGGTATCGGTCGTGTCTTCCGTGGTACAGTTAAGGTTGGGGACCAAGTTACCCTTTCTAAACTTGACGGTACAACTAAAAACTTCCGTGTTACAAAACTCTTCGGTTTCTTTGGTTTGGAACGTCGTGAAATCCAAGAAGCCAAAGCGGGTGACTTGATTGCCGTTTCAGGTATGGAAGACATCTTTGTCGGTGAAACCATCACTCCGACAGATGCAGTAGAAGCTCTTCCAATCCTACACATCGATGAGCCAACTCTTCAAATGACTTTCTTGGTCAACAACTCACCATTTGCTGGTAAAGAAGGTAAATGGGTAACTTCTCGTAAGGTGGAAGAACGCTTGCAGGCAGAATTGCAAACAGACGTTTCCCTTCGTGTTGACCCAACTGATTCACCAGATAAATGGACTGTTTCAGGACGTGGAGAATTGCACTTGTCAATCCTTATCGAAACAATGCGTCGTGAGGGCTATGAACTTCAAGTATCTCGTCCAGAAGTTATCGTAAAAGAAATCGACGGTATTAAATGTGAACCATTTGAACGTGTACAAATCGACACTCCAGAAGAATACCAAGGGTCTGTTATCCAAAGCCTTTCTGAACGTAAAGGTGAAATGTTGGATATGATTTCAACTGGTAATGGTCAAACTCGTTTGGTCTTCCTTGTTCCAGCGCGTGGTTTGATTGGATACTCAACTGAGTTCTTATCAATGACTCGTGGTTACGGTATCATGAACCATACCTTCGACCAATACTTGCCATTGATTCCAGGGGAAATTGGTGGACGTCACCGTGGTGCCCTTGTTTCTATCGATGCTGGTAAGGCTACAACTTACTCAATCATGTCTATCGAAGAACGTGGTACGATCTTTGTCAACCCAGGTACTGAGGTTTATGAAGGAATGATCATCGGTGAAAACTCTCGTGAAAATGACTTGACAGTTAACATCACGAAGGCAAAACAAATGACCAACGTTCGTTCAGCTACTAAGGACCAAACAGCTGTTATCAAGACGCCTCGTATCTTGACACTTGAAGAGTCTCTTGAGTTCTTGAACGACGATGAGTACATGGAAGTAACGCCTGAGTCTATCCGTTTGCGTAAACAAATCCTTAACAAAGCAGAGCGTGAGAAAGCTAACAAGAAGAAAAAATCAGCTGAATAAGAGCTAGAAAGAGAGAAAGATGGTCTATTTAGTCCTAGGAATTTTACTGCTCCTACTCTATGTATTTGCGACACCAGAAAGCATTAAAGGGACTGTCAATATCGTCGCTATGGTATGTATTTTAGTGGCACTCTTGATTTTATTGGTTCTATCTTTTCTGAAAATTTTTCAATTACCAACAGAAATATTCCTAGCAATAGCCATGTTGATCCTAGCTTACTTTAGTGTTAGAGACATCACACTCATGCCAGTCAAAAAAAGTAAAAGAAGATAAAAAAGAGAGTTTCGGCTCTCTTTTTGCTAGGAATTTTACAATAGTTTGAATTGCTTTTTAGTTAACACCATCTCTTTTACTTGTATAGTATGAATGGGAAAAACTTGAATAAAATTCGTTAATGGCATCTATTTTATATTTGGTTAGTACTGGTTGCATATTATTTTGAAATAAAACTACTATATAATATTATTCACAGAGGTAATATAGTAAAATATCTAAAAAATTCGATTTTTTCCTTGACAACAAATAATAAAAAAGTTATTCTTATCACATAAGAAAGCGGTTTCAATAAAAGAGAGAGGAGGATTTATTTTGTTGCATTGTTGCTCAAGGTGTGCTTTTTTTGAAAGAAAAAATAAAATGAAAACGAAAAAACATAGATTACTTGCTCTAGCTCTTATTTCAAGTTTTACATTATTGGGAGCTGCATCAGCTGCTGTATAATATCCAGATGGAGGAGTATGGACATATGGAGAAGGTTCAGGAGGTGGTTAGGCTTTTTCAAATTACTATCATGGTAAAAAATATCATTATTCATCTATCGTGAGCAGATGGGATGGTCATTCTGATAAAGGAGAAGCTCCTGCTGGAAAAACCTCCTATGCATGGATTTGGACTAAATGGGGAGAACAAGTAGCATTTTACTGTGATTATGACTAATCGTTCATTGATTTAAATCGTTCCCCTTGTAAGAAATTACAGGGGGAATTTTGTTTACAAGGAGTCTACTATGAAGAAACTATTCATATTATTATCAACTTTTTTTCTCAGCTTCTTCCTTGCTTGGATTATTGTCTTACGTGCGCCACAATATTTATATGCAAGCTATGATTCCGTTTCTTTACTTCGTGTCAAAAAAGATACTCAGGAACCGACGCGTGAGGTATTTGAACAGGAATTGGAGAATTTTGCAAACTCAGAACAGAGTTTAATAGCTAGAAGAATTGTAGAGCCGAGTAAGGATGGGACGACTCACTTTACTTATGCAACTTATGGTCAGGGAACTTTACCAAAAGAATTCCAAGAAGCTAGCCAAGAAAGTCGTGAACGTAGTGATCCGCTAAATAGTTATCTCCTTTTGTCAGGCTCCTTGACGAAAGAAAAGCTTGCCGATAAATTAGGAGATTTGGGTTATAAAGCAAGTGCTGACCGAAAGATACCGCCCTATTTTCTTGCTTTTCGAATATTACTAAATCCCCTTATTTTAATTAGTTTAGCAATATTTGGCTTATCTTTCTTTGCTTTAGTGATTATCACTCGGATTAAGGAAATGAGAGCAGCAGGTATAAAACTCTTTTCTGGTCAGACTCTCTTATCCATCATGGGGCATTCTTTATCTACTGATATCAAATGGCTCCTTCTATCAGCCCTCCTTTCCTTCCTAGGTGGGGGAGTCGTTCTTTTTAGTCAAGGTTTGTTTTATCCTATCTTGTTAGCCACCTATGGTTTTGGGATTAGTTTCTATCTGTTGTTTTTATTGGCGATTTCAATTTTACTAATGCTCCTTTACCTAATGAGTTTGAGTTACAAAGCATTAGTTCCCGTTATTAAGGGAAGATTACCCCTTAAACGCTTGATGGCTTTAACCCTATTGTGTCAGTTAGTAGCTGTTTTTACAGTAGGCTACGCTGTTAAGACAGGTTTGACGTCTTACCAACGATTGAAAGAACTTGAAATTTCAAAACAAGCATGGCAGGACAGAGCAGACTATTACCAGATTTCCTTTGGCTTAGGTGATAGAGGAAAAGATACAGAAAATCAGAGCAAGTGGTATGCCTTTGCCAAGGAAGCAATCGAAGAAGAACAAGCTCTTTATGTAAAGGATAATCTGCTCCATTTTGCCAATCCACAAGGAAAAAATGAACAGGGAGAGACACTGGATACCTATAGTTCAGATGCTAATACGCTCTATGTTAGTCCCAGTTATTTGGACAAGGAAAAGGTCGTGGTAGATGCTGAGACCAAACAGAAGTTAGCCCATCTCCAAAAAGGTGAGTTTATCCTCTTGCTCCCAGAACATTTGCGCTCTCGAGAAGCAGAACTTAAGAAAGTTTTTGAAGAAAGATTGAGTTATTATGGAAAATCTGGTGAGGAGGCAAGTGCTCCTTTGGATTATGAGATGAAAGCGCACGTTAGTTATCTTTCAATGGGAGAAAAGCGGTTTGTTTATAATAACGGTGAGAATCCCGTATCTACTCAGTATTTGACTGATCCGATTTTAGTGGTATTCACGCCGACTTCTACAGGTGATAGTTTTATATCCTTATCTAGTTGGTCTATCAATGCTGGAAAACAACTCTTTATCAAAGGATATGAGAGTGGGCTAGAACTCTTGAAGAAAGCTGGAATTTATGAGCAAGTATCCTATCTTAAAGAAGGAAGAAGTGTTTATCTAACTCGTTATAATGAAGTTCAAACTGAAACAGCAACTTTAATCTTAGGAGCTATTGTTGGAATAGCCAGTTCCTTGTTACTCTTTTATTCTGTCAATCTTCTATATTTCGAGCAATTCCGCCGAGATATCTTGATTAAACGAATTTCAGGTTTACGATTTTTTGAAACACATGCTCAGTATATGGTTAGCCAATTTGCTAGTTTTGTATTTGGTGCTAGTCTCTTTATTTTAAGCAGTCGAGACTTGGTGATTGGCTTGCTCACTTTATTGGTCTTTCTAGCTAGTGCAGTTTTGACGCTTTACCGTCAAGCGCAGAAAGAATCTCGTGTTTCTATGACAATTATGAAAGGAAAATAGGATGATTGAACTAAAGAATATATCTAAAAAATTTGGAAGCCGTCAGCTATTTTCAGATATGAATCTTCATTTTGAAGGTGGGAAAATTTATGCCTTAATCGGTACAAGTGGCTGTGGTAAGACAACACTCTTGAATATGATTGGACGATTGGAGCCATATGACAAAGGGCAAATCATCTATGATGGCACTTCTCTTAAGGACATCAAGCCTTCTGTTTTCTTTAGAGATTACTTAGGATACTTATTTCAAGATTTTGGCTTAATTGAAAGCCAAACCGTCAAAGAGAATCTCAATCTGGGTTTAGTTGGTAAAAAGTTGAAGGAAAAAGAGAAAATCTCTTTGATGAAACAAGCTCTAAACCGTGTAAACCTCTCTTATTTGGATTTGAAGCAACCTATATTTGAGTTATCAGGAGGAGAAGCACAACGTGTTGCACTAGCGAAGATAATTTTAAAGGATCCACCTTTGATCCTCGCAGATGAACCAACCGCTTCCTTAGACCCCAAAAACTCTGAGGAATTACTTTCCATCCTAGAATCTTTAAAAAATCCGAATCGGACCATTATTATTGCGACCCATAATCCTCTGATTTGGGAGCAAGTGGATCAGGTCATTCGAGTTACCGATTTATCACATAGATGATATGGTAAGATTCAGTTAGAAGAAAGAGTCACAAACACACTTTGTGGCTTTTTTATTTCCATAAAAATGGTAAAATAGTAGGAGTAGAAATGGAGTTCGAGACATGAAAGTAATAGATCAATTTAAAAATAAGAAAGTCCTTGTTTTAGGTTTGGCCAAGTCTGGTGAATCTGCAGCTCGTTTGTTGGACAAGCTAGGTGCCATTGTGACAGTAAATGATGGGAAACCTTTCGAGGACAATCCAGCTGCCCAAAGTTTGCTGGAAGAAGGGATCAAGGTCATTACAGGTGGCCATCCTTTGGAACTCTTGGATGAAGAGTTTGCCCTTATGGTGAAAAATCCAGGTATCCCCTACAACAATCCCATGATTGAAAAGGCTTTGGCCAAGGGAATTCCAGTCTTGACTGAGGTGGAATTGGCTTATTTGATTTCAGAAGCACCGATTATTGGTATCACAGGATCGAACGGTAAGACAACCACAACGACTATGATTGGGGAAGTTTTGACTGCTGCTGGCCAACATGGTCTTTTATCAGGGAATATCGGCTATCCAGCTAGTCAGGTTGCTCAAATAGCATCAGATAAGGACACGCTTGTTATGGAACTTTCTTCTTTCCAACTCATGGGTGTTCAAGAATTCCATCCAGAGATTGCGGTTATTACCAACCTCATGCCAACTCATATCGACTACCATGGGTCATTTTCGGAATATGTAGCAGCCAAGTGGAATATCCAGAACAAGATGACAGCAGCTGATTTCCTTGTCTTGAACTTTAATCAAGACTTGGCAAAAGACTTGACTTCCAAGACAGAAGCCACTGTTGTACCATTTTCAACACTTGAAAAGGTTGATGGAGCTTATCTGGAAGATGGTCAACTCTACTTCCGTGGTGAAGTAGTCATGGCAGCGAATGAAATCGGTGTTCCAGGTAGCCACAATGTGGAAAATGCCCTTGCGACTATTGCTGTAGCCAAGCTTCGTGATGTGGACAATCAAACCATCAAGGAAACTCTTTCAGCCTTCGGTGGTGTCAAACACCGTCTCCAGTTTGTGGATGACATCAAGGGTGTTAAATTCTATAACGACAGTAAATCAACTAATATCTTGGCTACTCAAAAAGCCTTGTCAGGATTTGACAACAGCAAGGTCGTCTTGATTGCAGGTGGTTTGGACCGTGGCAATGAGTTTGACGAATTGGTGCCAGACATTACTGGACTCAAGAAGATGGTCATCCTGGGTCAATCTGCAGAACGTGTCAAACGGGCAGCAGACAAGGCTGGTGTCGCTTATGTGGAGGCGACAGATATTGCAGATGCGACCCGCAAGGCCTATGAGCTTGCGACTCAAGGAGATGTGGTTCTTCTTAGTCCTGCCAATGCTAGCTGGGATATGTATGCTAACTTTGAAGTACGTGGCGACCTCTTTATCGACACAGTAGCGGAGTTAAAAGAATAATATGAAAAAAATTGTCTTTACAGGTGGGGGGACGGTTGGACACGTTACCCTCAATCTTTTGTTAATGCCCAAGTTCATCGAAGATGGTTGGGAAGTCCACTATATCGGGGACAAGTGTGGTATCGAACACCAAGAAATCCTTAAGTCAGGTTTGGATGTCACCTTCCATTCTATTGCGACTGGAAAATTGCGTCGCTATTTCTCTTGGCAAAATATGCTGGACGTCTTCAAAGTTGGTTGGGGAATTGTCCAATCGCTCTTTATCATGTTGCGACTGCGTCCACAGACCCTTTTTTCAAAGGGGGGCTTTGTCTCAGTACCGCCTGTTATCGCTGCGCGTGTGTCAGGAGTGCCTGTCTTTATTCACGAATCTGACCTGTCTATGGGCTTGGCCAATAAAATCGCCTATAAATTTGCGACTAAGATGTATTCAACCTTTGAACAAGCTTCGAGTTTGGCTAAGGTTGAGCATGTGGGAGCGGTGACCAAGGTTTCGGACAAAAACACTCCAGAACCAGATGAATTGGTGGATATTCAAACCCACTTTAATCCCAAATTGCCAACTGTATTGTTTGTTGGCGGTTCTGCAGGCGCTCGTGTCTTTAACCAATTGGTGACAGACCATAAGAAAGAACTAACAGAGCGCTACAATATTATCAATCTAACTGGAGATTCTAGTCTGAATGAGTTGAGGCAAAATCTTTTTCGTGTTGACTATGTGACCGATCTCTATCAACCCTTGATGGAATTGGCTGATATTGTTGTGACACGAGGTGGTGCCAATACGATTTTTGAGCTCTTGGCGATAGCAAAATTGCATGTCATTGTGCCGCTTGGTCGTGAAGCTAGTCGTGGTGACCAGATTGAAAATGCAGCTTACTTTGTTAAGAAAGGCTATGCAGAAGACCTTCAAGAAAGCGATTTGACCTTGGATAGTTTGGAAGAGAAGCTTTCTCACTTACTAAGTCACAAGGAAGATTACCAAGCTAAGATGAAAGCTTCTAAGGAATTGAAATCTCTAGCAGATTTTTATCAATTGTTGAAAAAAGATTTATCATAAGGAAAGTAAATGTCAAAAGATAAGAAAAATGAGGACAAAGAAACCCTCGAAGAATTGAAAGAGTTATCAGAATGGCAGAAACGAAACCAAGAATATCTAAAAAAGAAGGCTGAAGAAGAGGCGGCTCTAGCTGAGGAGAAGGAAAAGGAAAGACAAGCTCGAATGGGAGAAGAATCTGAGAAGTCAGAGGATAAACAGGACCAGGAGAGTGAAACAGACCAGGAAGATTCAGAATCAGCTAAGGAAGAGTCTGAAGAAAAAGTAGCATCCTCAGAGGCTGACAAAGAGAAAGAAGAGAAAGAAGAACCAGAGTCTAAAGAGAAGGAGGAACAGGATAAAAAGCTTGCTAAAAAGGCTACAAAGGAAAAACCAGCCAAAGCAAAGATTCCTGGTATCCATATCTTGCGAGCCTTCACGATTTTATTTCCAAGTCTGCTTCTATTGTTTGTCTCTGCCTACTTGCTCAGTCCTTATGCGACCATGAAAGATATTCGTGTTGAGGGAACGGTGCAAACTACAGCTGATGATATTCGACAGGCTTCAGGCATTCAGGATTCGGATTATACGATTAACCTTCTGCTAGACAAGGCAAAATATGAAAAGCAGATTAAGTCTAACTATTGGGTTGAATCAGCTCAACTTGTCTATCAATTTCCAACTAAGTTCACTATTAAGGTCAAGGAATATGATATTGTGGCCTACTATATTTCTGGTGAAAATCATTATCCTATTCTTTCCAGTGGTCAGCTTGAGACTAGTTCTGTGAGTCTGAACAGTTTACCAGAAACTTATTTATCAGTTCTCTTTAATGATAGTGAACAAATCAAAGTTTTTGTCTCAGAACTTGCTCAAATTAGCCCAGAACTCAAGGCGGCTATCCAAAAGGTGGAATTAGCCCCAAGCAAGGTGACATCCGATTTAATTCGATTGACCATGAATGATTCGGACGAAGTCTTGGTTCCTCTATCTGAAATGAGTAAGAAACTGCCATATTACAGTAAGATTAAGCCTCAATTGTCAGAACCGAGTGTGGTCGACATGGAAGCTGGAATCTACAGCTACACTGTGGCGGATAAATTAATTATGGAAGCTGAGGAAAAAGCCAAACAAGAGGCCAAGGAAGCTGAGAAAAAACAAGAAGAAGAACAGAAAAAACAAGAGGAAGAGAGCAATCGAAACCAAACGACCCAGCGTTCATCGCGTCGCTAGGTTTACCTTTTCTCTTATAGTTCTTTAGTGACCATGTTTTTACGTTTAATATTTGACATCTGTTTTTCTTTATGTTACATCTGCAATGTAATCGATTACAAAATAATTTTTGATGAAGAAGGTAACACATATGTCAGATGAAGTATTCTTATTTGAAGAAATTGAAGAAATCGTAGCCCCTACAGATGGTGAATTTTTGGGGGAAGTTTTACTTGGAACTGGGGTAGTTCTCTTAATTGGAGTAGCCTGTTGTTAAAAAGATAGGGAGTGATAATCATGCAAGATAACTTTTTATTTGAGGAAATTGAAGAAATTTCAGTACCAGTTAATGATTTTTCAGCTGGACTTGCAACAGGTATCGGATTTGGTTTAGCAATCCTTGCTCTTGCTGGTTGTTGAAGTTTGTTCATTTACTAACATCAAGCTTTTTCAATTTCATTTTAGACAGTCATTTAAATTTTCCGTATTAGTCTTGCAGCAAGAGATTAATAGAATTAGTCATTATTTTATTGATTGCGGACTGAGGGACTAGAGTATGTTTTACTTAACCCCTCTTTTATTTATTAAAGGTTAGGTTTGTTATGAGAATTGTTGATAAGATTAAGATATTACCTACTCCTTATGAGGGACACTATCATTTATATATACCATCCAGTAAGAAACATGTATTAGTTGGGAAACAGGAAAAAAATGGTTAGAGCAACTAATAGGTCAAGAATTTACCATATCGGACTTATTAGTGTTAGTAGGGAAGAAATATTTTTAAAATATCTTGGGACTTTAATATAACATTATCTGAAAAATTAAACTATAAAAGATTTAATAAGAATTTTGAAAAAATCCTATCTTGTTGTCATTATATTTGCAACGATACATGAAATTAGTCATGCAATAATTGCTAATAATTATCAAATTGAGATCCCAAATTGTGGAATAATGCTACTTTTGTTTAATTTGGCTTTTTTTGTAGATTTAAGTGGGGTGCAATTCCTAAAAAATAAAAAACAATTTTTGAAAATTATGTTAGCAGGAATTGCTTCAAATTCGATTTTATCACTTACAGGTTTACTTGTTTTATTGTTCACATCGTATAAATTGCTTGGACTCTTATTTTTTATCATTAACTTAGGTATGATTTTTATTAATTCAATTCCTTTTTTTCAGTATGATAGTGGTATTATTTTAAGATACTTGAATTCTAACAATAATAACTTGAATTTTCAATATATAGTTCAACTTTTAATAGCATTTGTTATTATTTATTTTCCTTTGAGTCAACTATTACAGTTTTTGACACCCAATATTATTGTTCGTAGTATAGGAGGGGTGGTTGTTTCTATACTGCTTTCTATATTATATATGATAGGAAGGACGAAATATGTTCTACGTAAATAGTTATGTTTTTGCTTATAAAAAAGAAGGTATAATGTATTTACGTGGTCGGAGTATGCGGGAAATAGCTATAGAACCTCAAATTTCGCAAGAATTTATCAACGATCTATTTAATAGTTGTAAGGAACTATTAGAGATAGAAGAAGTATTAGGCAGTAAACTAACATTTGAACTATAAATGAACAAATTTTAATTTCGGATGAGATAGATATTGATAGTAGATATTCTAGAACTAAAGGTTACTATTCGTTATTTTATAATGAAGAGTATAATAAAATACAGAATAAAACAGTATTAGTATTAGGAGCAGGAGTCTTAGGATGTTATATATCTCTAAGTCTAAGTATGTATGGAGTGAGGAAACTTATTGTCGCTGATTACGATATAATAGAACCATCAAATTTAAATAGGCAAATTCTTTATACAGAGTCGGATGTTGGTAAGGAGAAGATTAATGTTCTTTCTGAAAAAATACACAAGTATAATTCAGATGTTCAGGTAGTACCTATTTCTATTAAAGTTTCTTCAGTAGAAGAATTAGAAAAAATTGTTGCGGAATATGGGAGTATAGATTTTATCGTTAAAGCAATTGATACGCCCATTGATATTATAAAAATTGTCAATCAATTTGCTGTATCGCATAAGATATCCTACATATCAGGAGGGTTTAATGGATGCTATCTTATTATTGATAATATATATATCCCTACCATCGGTTCTTGCTTTGGTTGTCGGAATATAAACAAAGATATAAATAAGTACACTTTATCTGATAAGACAAAGTGGCCGACTACACCAGAGATGCCTGCTATTTTGGGAGGGATAATGACTAATTTAATAATTAAAATATTTCTGGGATGTTATAATGAAATCCTAATAGATAACGCTTACGTTTATAATATGAGAAATCATGCTCTAAGTCAAGAAAAATATGTTCTGGAAAACGGAGAATGTCCAATTTGTAAAAAAATAATAAAGTGAAAGATAACAATATTAGAGCGAAAACATTTATTCGTTCAGTTTGTTTTTGCTTATTATCAGGAGGAGTAGCTTTTTTATCTGCTATTGGGCAGTTCACTGTTATAGAAACACAATTAATAGTATTGTTCTTGGGTATTATTTTTGCTATATATTATGCTTACTACAATAAAAATATTCAAACATCATTGGAAAATATAGTATGGCTTTTTTCATCGTTTGAGATTTTATTTTTGCTTGTTAATTTTAGAACATTTATTCAGTTACCAGTGGATATTTTTATTGGTATGATAATATTTTTAATGCTGTGGATATTTATTATGTTAGGTATAGTGTGTCTTAGTTATTATATAACTTTATTATTTAGCAAGGAGGCTTAGTATGTTTAAAAAAATAGGTATAATGAGCATTTGCATATATATAATTATTTTATACTGCTTGAGAATGTATCGTATTATCAATAATATTGAAACAATCTTGCTAACGGTTATATGCTTAATGTTATTGTTTTTTTTAAGACGTTTATTTGATAAAGATAAGTAAATAGATGTTAAGTAAAAATGTAGAATATAAAGGAGGTGCAATGAGTATGATTGAAGTTAGCCATTTATCAAAAAGTTTTGGTGATAAAATAGCTTTAAATAATATAAGCTTCACTGTTAAAGAAGGTTAGATTTTTGGATTTTTAGAACCATCTGGTTCTGGAAAGACCACAACGATTAATATTCTGACTGGGCAGTTCCTTGCCGATAAAGGACAATCTATTATTTTGGGACAAAAATCTCAAAATTTAACAAGCGGTGAATTAAAGAGAATTGGATTGGTTAGCGATACAAGTGGATTTTATGAGAAAATGTCTCTGTATAACAATCTTCTTTTTTATAGTAAATTTTATAATATTAGTAAATCACGTGTTGATAATTTGTTAAAGCGAGTAGGATTATATGATAGTCGCAAGATGGTAGCAGGAAAATTATCCACTGGAATGAGGCAACGAATGCTTTTAGCACGAGCTCTTATCAACAACCCCGCTGTACTCTTTCTGGATGAACCGACCTCAGGTCTAGATCCCACAACTTCTCGAACAATTCATGAGTTAATTTTAGAATTGAAAACAGCAGGGACAACGATTTTTCTAACGACTCATGATATGAATGAAGCAACTCTTTTATGTGATTATGTTGCCTTATTAAATAAAGGGAAATTAGTTGAGCAAGGAGCTCCTTCTGAACTCATTCAAAGATATAATAAAGATAAAAAGATTAAGGTTACAGATTATAATGGGAATCAGATAACTTTTGATTTTACATCACTAGAACAGGTATCTCAGACTGATCTGGAAAATATTTTTTCAATTCATTCATGTGAGCCTACTTTAGAAGATATTTTTATCACATTAACAGGAGGAAAGCTAAATGCTTAAACGGTTTCTGGCTTTGGTATGGTTGCGTTGTCAAATCATCCTTTCCAATAAGAGTATTTTATTGCAAGTTTTAGTGCCTTTTGCTTTCACATATTTTTATAAATATCTTATGGAAACACAGGGGAAGGTCAACGATCAACAGGCATTAGTTCTTTTGATGATGTGTTTACCTTTTTCTTTTTCTTTGGCTGTTGGAAGTCCTATAACTATTATCTTGTCTGAAGAAAAAGAAAAGTACAATTTACAAACTCTTCTGTTGAGTGGTGTTAAAGGCTCCGAATACATTTTATCAACTATGTTTCTTCCTTTTTTGCTAACTTTTGTGATTATGGGAACTACTCCTCTTATTTTAGGAGTTACAATTGTACATACTTTTAATTATATTACAATCGTTCTTCTAACCTCTTTATCCATCATTTTATTCTATTTATTGATAGGTTTAACCGCGAAGAGCCAAGTAGTAGCTCAGGTTATCAGTCTTCCTGCTATGATTTTAGTTGCTTTCTTACCGATGCTATCTGGTTTGGATAAGACAGTTGCGAAGATAACAGATTATAGTTTTATGGGACTATTTACTAAGTTTTTCACAAAATGGGAGGAATTTTCATGGAATAAAACTCTAATTCCTAATCTAACACTACTTATTTGGATTGTTCTTCTATTAACTTTAATTACGATAACTATTAGGAAAAAGAAAATTTCTTAATTGAGTTATTTTAATGATTATAAACACAAGTGGGAAGGAAAAAATGAACTGATCTTTTTGACAGCAATTCTACAGAATAGTCTTATTGCTATATTTTGATTTGAGTGTACGAAAAAAGAAAAATAACAATAGTGCTCATACTAATTGCAGAAGTTTTGGGTGATAAGATAACTGATAAATTGCAATAAAAAATGCAACATTTTTAAATCTCCTCTATAAGTGCTTCAAAAAGTGCTTCAAAACCTGTCTTGTAATCCAAGTATTTTTGGGGACGGTGATTAATAAGCTAGCAAAGCATCATTAAGGATTTTTTCGGTAATTGTTGCCAAATCGGTTTAAGAAAATACTCACGAAGAAGTCCATTCGCATTCTCATTACTTCCCCTTTGCCAAGATGAATAGGCATCCGCAAAATAAAACAGAATTCCCATTTGTTCAATTAAAGGGTAACAAGCAAACTCTTTTTCTCTGTCCGAAGTGAAAGTCTTTAACTATTCTTTTGGAAAGAGTCTTGTGAGGTGTTCAATAGCAGTCAACATGGATTTAGCTGTTTTTACTTGACAAGTGCTAGTAGAAATAATAGAATAGTAAAAAACCTTTAAAGCAGTCCAGAGAGGCAGCTAAGGTTAGACGGTGAAAGGGTGGAGACTACCCATTTTTCGTGGAACCTTGCTGTTGGCAGGTTCCTTTTTTCGTGGCTTCTGTTGGCCAGACTCTCTCACTAGTAAAGGTAAAAGGAGAAACCTATGCGAGAACATCGTCCAATCATTGCTCTTGATTTTCCTAGTTTTGAGGCGGTCAAGGAATTTTTAGCTCTTTTCCCAGCAGAAGAAAGCCTTTATCTCAAGGTAGGGATGGAGCTTTATTACGCAGCGGGGCCTGAGATTGTGTCCTACTTAAAAGGTTTGGGTCATAGTGTCTTTTTGGATCTCAAACTTCATGACATTCCTAATACAGTCAAGTCAGCCATGAAGATCTTGTCTCAGCTTGGTGTCGATATGACTAATGTCCATGCGGCTGGTGGTGTAGAGATGATGAAGGCGGCGCGTGAAGGTCTTGGGAGTCAAGCCAAATTGATCGCTGTAACTCAGCTCACATCAACGTCAGAAGCTCAGATGCAGGAGTTTCAAAATATCCAAACCAGTCTGCAAGAGTCTGTGATTCACTATGCCAAGAAGACAGCTGAAGCTGGCTTGGATGGTGTTGTTTGCTCGGCTCAGGAAGTACAAGTCATCAAGCAGGCTACCAATCCAGATTTTATCTGTCTGACACCAGGGATTCGTCCAGCTGGTGTTGCAGTTGGAGATCAAAAACGAGTCATGACACCTGCTGATGCCTATCAAATCGGCAGTGACTATATCGTAGTGGGACGTCCCATTACCCAAGCTGAGGATCCTGTTGCAGCTTATCATGCCATCAAGGATGAATGGACACAGGACTGGAATTAAAGAACTAGATTAGAAAAATAAAAGGAGAATACCATGACACTTGCTAAAGATATCGCTAGCCACCTCTTGAAAATCCAAGCCGTTTACCTCAAACCAGAGGAACCCTTCACTTGGGCATCTGGTATCAAGTCACCGATTTACACTGATAATCGTGTGACACTAGCCTATCCAGAAACTCGTACCCTAATTGAAAATGGTTTTGTGGAAGCTATCAAAGAAGCCTTTCCTGAAGTAGAAGTGATTGCAGGAACTGCAACAGCAGGGATTCCACACGGAGCCATTATTGCTGATAAGATGGACTTGCCTTTTGCCTACATCCGTAGTAAACCAAAAGACCACGGAGCTGGTAATCAAATCGAAGGTCGCGTAGCTCAAGGTCAAAAAATGGTAGTGGTTGAAGACCTTATTTCAACGGGTGGTTCAGTTCTTGAAGCTGTAGCAGCAGCCAAGCGAGAAGGAGCAGATGTACTTGGAGTTGTAGCGATTTTCAGCTACCAATTGCCAAAAGCAGATAAGAACTTTGCAGATGCTGGTGTTAAACTTGTGACGCTTTCAAACTATAGCGAGCTTATCCATCTAGCCCAAGAAGAAGGTTACATCACGCCAGAGGGCCTTGATCTTCTAAAACGCTTTAAAGAAGACCAAGAAAATTGGCAAGAAGGTTAGGTCAGTAAGATAAAGAGAGACGAGGCTACCGAGTCTCTTTTACCATTTTATTTAAAATATGACAATATTTTAAATAAAATAATTGACAACGCTTTCTTTTGTTGATATAATGAAAATGTAATATGTATCAAATTGATCAATCAACTATCTTGTTTATCACTTCTTAAGAGGACGATGTCATGAAAAGAAGAAAAATATATTCCTTTTTTGCGTAGTTACAAATGCATCTAGTTTGTTTCTCCCTACAGTTTTAGCTAGACAGATTGGAGATTATGATTTAACGTCGCCGCGTTGGGGTTCGGATACAACTAGTGAGCTTGAGAAAGAAAACTCCTCTGCTGGAATTAATAATAATGACAGCACTGGTGGCGGTAAAAGGTTAAATACCTCTATTCGTAGCGCCTATAGTGGGTCAGATATTACCCCGGTATATTCATTGGGGTCTGGCTCTAGGATTGTCATGTACTATAATGGAGGTGGTGACAATTATATTGGTTCTGGTACTAGATTAGCTATGGCGCCACAATTTGGAAATCATGTAAGAATTCATACTTCAGGTTCTTGGAATCCAGATTCTTATTAACTTACTTGTCAGAGTAAGCCTTAAAGATGGTTGATTGTGGGTGTAGCATGAAAAAAGAATGCTACACCCTATTTTTATTATAAGGAGGAGTAAGGATGGAATTTTTCATTTGTAATCTTGTACGAGTCGTTCAATCACCTCGATTTTATATGTCTTTATTTTTGACCCTTCTTTGCATGAGTTTAGGAAATTTCCTTGCTTTCAATGGTATTTATAAAATTGAAGGTTTATCGATTTTTTTTGCCGCTTCTTCTATTCGAGGATTTTCACCGATTAGCCTAGTAGCTGCACTTATCTGTACACTGCCCTATTCTAGTCAGATAATAGAGGATGCTGAGAGTCATTTTCTAACAGCACAATTGTGTCGAATTTCTAAAAAGAAGTATCTGGCTATTGTGGGTAGTACTGTAATTATTTCTTCTTTTCTAGTCTTTTTTCTCCCCTATTTATTATTATTAGGAATTAATCTTTTAGTGACTCCTTATCAGGAAATTTATATTGGAGATTATAGTGGTGCCTTAAAAGAATTATTTGATTCCAATCAGTTTCTCTATAGTCTTGTAACGACTCTCTGGTATGGAGTTTGGGGCGCTGTGTTCTCTATTTTTGGACTAGCTAGTGCTTTGCTAGTGAAGAAAAAAATAGGAGCTATTTTCATCCCAGTTGCCTATATGATGGTTGGTGGTATTTTTTGGGCTATTTTAGGGCTATCTTACTTAGAACCTGTGACAACGCTAGCTTTGGGATATCAGAAAGATATCAGTCTTTCCTTAGTTAGTGCTCATCTTGCTTTTATTTTATTTGTTAGTTGTTTGGTTGTTTATGGTACATTTTTTCTACATTCAGAGGACTATGTATAATGAAACAATTTGTTCAATTTTATAAAAAAGATTTCTTAGCAGTATTGGTTTATTTTATATTACTGCTATCCTGTGTTTTATCTAGTACAGTATATTTATTGCGCTGTCGCCAATATTCAATCCATCCAAATGTATTAGAATGGATCTTAGTTTTACTTCAAGATATGACGACTGGAGTATATTGCTTTCCGTTCACATATATATTGTTCTTTTTTTATTTGATGAATAACTATTTTAATAGGTTGGAGTGTCGCATTCGTCTGAAATCAATTAAGCACTTTACCAGTTTTAGTTTCAAATTAGCAGCTCTTAGTACGGGGATTTGGACGGCGACTTTATTTTTATTGATTTTTCTAATTGCATTTAGTAATGGTTTTAGCTTCTCTTTGGAGATAAAGGAGGTTGATTTTTTAAGAGAATTTTATGGTATAAGTATTGCAAACAATGCTAGTTTCTTTATAGGATTTTTTTTCTCTTATATAGCATACTATTTCTTTTTATCCTTACTTACTATTAGCAGTTTTTCTTGGTTTAAAAAATCAAACATGAGCTTAGTATTTCTGTTTACTTTTTTATTTGTAGAATCCTTATTCTGGATTTATCAGTTGGACAATGGGATAATTGGATTATTGCCAATTTTTCAGTATATGGTAAATTCCAATCCGTATGCATTGATTTATTGGCTTACATTACTATCTATCATAATTCCATTGACTGTATTTTCTGTTCATAGAAACTGGAGGAGAGTGTAAAAGTTGGAAATGGGAAAGTTAAGTAGTCACATGTGGAGGTTGAATCAGATAATCTATACCAAGTACTTTTGGGGTTATGTTCTTTTTTGGATATTGATTTGTTTAGGATTATGGTATTGGTTAGAAGGAAATGATAGACTTGTTATAGAAATTTTAAAAGGGCCTAATCTGAGTCAAAACTCTTTTTTAGTCTTATCTATATGGTTGCTTCATTGGTTTATTATTCATACATTTTTTCTAGCAGTTGTATATCGTAGAAGAGCATCCGATTTCTTTATGGAAGTGATTCGATTTTCTTCTATTAAGCTCTGGATTAGGTATCAGATTTGGACCTGTTTTCTTTATGGACTCATTTTAATCATGGTAAAAGTTCTAGTGATTCAATTTATGTTACAGTTACCAAACTGGGATATAGGAGTTTTGTTTATAGTTGATTCTTTGAATGCTTGTGTGTTAGTCTTGTTTTGCTTTATGTTATACGCACTAGGAGCGAATGTACAAATGAACTTTGCTTGCGTTAGTTTCTTTTTACTCATGATTGTGTTTGGTGGTCTATTTGTAGGAAATCGAACTAATTATCTATTTTATATTTTGAATCGAGGGAATGGAGATATAGGACGAGATTTATTTCTTCAGTTGCTATTTTTAGTCTTTCTTTTTCAAAGCATTTTCTATTTCACTCGTCAAAAGAGGAGGTTTATAGAATGAATGAAATAATTACATTAAAAAATATTGAGTTGAAATTAAAAAAGACATGTGTTTTTCAAAACCTTAACTTTAGTTGTAAACAGGGGGAAATTATAGGAATTACTGGTGCGAATGGCTCAGGGAAAAGTGTATTGTTTAAATTAATAGCTGGTTTATATAGTCCGTCTTATGGAGAAGTGTTAATCAATGGGGAAAATATTGTTCCTGAGAGAAAAATTCCAGCTAATTTGGGAGCTTTGATTGAAGAACCTGGTTTTATAAATTATTATAGTGGCTTTAAGAATTTACAATATTTGGCAAGCATACGAGGAGTAGTTGGTAATCAGGAAATCAATGATACACTGAAAATAGTTGGTCTATATGAGCAAAAAGACCAGAAAGTTAAAACTTATTCGCTAGGTATGAGGAAAAAGCTAGGGATTGCTCAAGCAATTATGGAGAATCCCTCTATTCTTTTACTAGATGAACCTATGAATGCCTTGGATAAATCAAGTGTAGAAAATATGAGAACATTGTTTAGAAAGCTCTCTAGTGAAAAAGGGACAACAATTTTGATTGCTAGTCATAGTGAAGAGGATATTCGTATCTTATGTGATAAAGTATATGCAATAGAAGATAAAGTATGTACACTGTGTTCAGATTGAACATCTTAGATAGACTCAGGATGTTATAGGTAAAATCTTAAAAAGGGATTGGAGCTTAAAATCCAGTTCCTTTTAAGAGTTAATGACTAATCAACTTTTCCACCTTCAACAACCAGGTCATCTGCTTTAGCAGCGTCACCGTAGGTTGGGTGAAGTGTCTTTTCATAGGCCTTGTGGAAGAAGTTTTCCTTGCCTAATTTTTCAATATCTTTATTGATGAAGTCTAGCAATTCTTGGTTGCCTTTTTGAACTGCTGCCGCAATGGTATCGGGATCACCGAGGGAAGTAATTCCTACTTCAAATCCTTTATTTTCAAGCGCCCAAGCTAGAACTTCCGTATTGTCAGTTGAAAAGGCATCTCCACGTCCGTCAAGAAGAGCTTGGTAAGAGTCACTGTATTGGTCGTATTTTTGGAGTTTGATTTCTGGATGATTCTTTTCAAAATAAGTCTCAGCAGTCGTTCCTTTTGTGACAATTAAGGTTTTACCTTCAAGTTGTTTGACGTCTGTAATGAGACCAGTCTTAGGTGATACGACACCCAGAGAAACTTTCATATATGGAAGGGCAAAATCAACTTGTTTCTTACGTTCGTCAGTTACTGTAAAGTTAGCAAGAGTAATATCTACCTTGTTTGAAATCAAGTATTCCGCACGGTTGGCAGCATCGACTGAAATGTATTTAACCTTGACACCAAGGTCTTGAGCTAGTTGGTTCCCTAGTTCAATATCGTAGCGTAGCCTTGGTAAGAACCATCATTGTCAACGTAGCCAAACGGTTTTTTATCTCCAAACACGGCGATTCGCAGTTCACCGCTTTTTTTGATTTCATCGATAGTGCGAGCTTTGGCAGTTGTTTTTCCAGAGGATGAACCAGCGTTTCCACCTGAGCTACAAGCAGTGATAAAGATAAGGGCAAAGGCAAGTGCTAAAACAGTTAAGAGTGGTTTGAATAGTTTCATAAGAATCTCCTTTATAGATATGAGCCGAATTGGCTAAAGTCAAAGACGTTTAAAAATTCCTGGGCTCGTTTGGTTTGCGGATTGGTAAAGAAGGCTTGAGCTGTTCCTTCTTCAGCGATTTTCCCTTGGTCGAGGAAGATAATCCGGTCAGTAATGGCTTGGGCAAACTGCATTTCGTGGGTTACTAAAATCATGGTACGGCCTTCTTGGGCCAAATCATTGATAAGTTCCAGCACCTCACGCACCATTTCTGGATCCAGCGAAGCAGTCACCTCGTCAAAAAGGATGATTTCTGGATGCATTAGGAGGGCACGGACAATTGCAACACGTTGCTTCTGTCCACCAGATAATTGACGGGCAAAGCTATGTTGTTTATCCAGCAAACCGACACGCTCTAGTAATTGCAAAGCTTCTTCCGTTACTTCTTTCTTGTCCCTTCCTTGAGCTTTGATAGGGCCTAGGATGAGGTTTTGTAAGACATCCAGATGGGGAAAGAGTTCATAACTTTGAAAGACCATGCCAATCTTTTGGCGAACTAGGTGAAAATCTTTTTTATTTTCAACGATAGACTGACCATCCAGAAGAATATCTCCACCTTGAATACTTTCTAAGCCGTTGAGGCAACGAAGGAGGGTACTTTTCCCACAACCAGATGGCCCTAGGATGACAACAACTTCCCCTTTTTTGATTTCTAGAGAAAGTCCTTGGAGGATGGGATTGTCTCCGAAGGATTTTTTTAGTTCCTTGATTTCTAAGATAGTTTCAGACATTTAGTTTCTCCAATGTTTTTCTAAGTGAGTGGATAGTTTGGAAATAGGGTAGCAAACTGCGAAATATAAGATTAGAATGGTTCCATAAATCCAAAATGAAGCAGTTGGGATGGTCAGGCGATTGCTATCGATGATTTGTTGTCCAACTTTGGTCACTTCCACAACCCCAATCAAAACAACTAATGAAGTGGTTTTAATCATCCGAGTGACAAGATTGATAGCCTGCGGTAGCAGTCTTCTTAAGACTTGTGGGATGATGATGTGGTAGTAAAGTTGAACATTAGTCAAGCCGAGTGCCTGTCCACTTTCAAACTGATGTTTAGGGAGAGAAGTGATAGCTCCACGTACCAAGTCTCCCATTTCAGCTGTTCCCCAGAGGGTAAAAACGATAATAGCTGAAGTCTCACCTGAGATATTGATATTAAAGTTTCGAGCCAAGCCAAAGTAAACGATGAAGAGTAGCACCAGCTGGGGCATGATACGGATAAATTCCAGATACAATCGTGTTAAAAATCGTATGATTCTAGAATGGGAGGTCATGATGATTCCCATGACTGTTCTGAACATCATGGATAAGAGGACAGACAGGATGGATATCCCAATCGTAACGCCCAATCCCTGTAAGATTCTCAGGAGATTATTTCCTTGAAAGAGTACTTGGATTCCCGAATCCTGCATGGCGGAGCCTCCTTTCTATCCAGCTAAAGACCAGTGAGATGGGTAGCAGCATGATTAGATAAGCAACTACCAACATAGCTAGCGCAATGTCTGTCTCATAGTAGAGACCAATCAAATCCTTGGCGACGTACATGAGGTCGGCCAAAGCCACTGCTGAGAAAACAGAGGTTTCCTTGATAAGGAAAATGACATTGGCACTAAAGGAGGGGAGTGCCACCGCTGTTGCTTGCGGAAGAACCACATAGTAAAAGACCTGTAGAGGTGTCAGACCAATAGCGAGGCCAATCTCCTGCTGGGTTTGACTGATGGCTTCCAGCCCACTTCGGAAAGATTCTGCCATATAGGAGCCTCCTAAAAAGACAAGCCCAAGCGTTGCACAGACTTCTGAAGATAGGACAATCCCGATTCGGGGAAGACCGAAGTAGAGAAAGAAGAGTTGAATCAAAAGGGGCGTATTACGTGACAATTCAATGTAGGCTGTCGCTACTTGCGCCAAAACAAGGATTCGATAATGTCGGATGATACTAACGATTAAACCGAGCAGAAAGGATCCCAAAATTCCCCAAACTGCAATATGCAAGGTCAGAAAGAATGCCTTTTGATATAGTGGTAGATATTGTTCAACAATGGATCAATCCAAAAATAGAACCTCCCATCTAGAAATAATACAGTTATTGTAGCACTTAAAATCTTCTTTGGATAATATCTATTTTTTATTGCCGTTATAAGGATTTTTATCATAGACATAAAATTTCTGAAATTTCCAAACAAAATATTTTAAAAGTTTTGAAAAAGAGTTAAGATATTTTTGTAATACACAAAGTAAACGCTTACTTATTAAGGAGGACATTTTATGTCATACAAAACAAGCAATGCAGAAGGTCATGTAGATTTCATCAATACCTATGATTTGGAGCCAATGGCGCAACAAGTTATTCCTAAAGCAGCATTTGGCTATATCGCTAGTGGGGCGGGAGATACTTTCACTTCTTTCCAGTGATTTTAGCGTCAGGTTCTTTTTAGTTTTTAAAGATTATCCGTGAATTTCTTGCTTATTTATGATAAAATGGGAGTGTCGCAAAAAATGACTCATCGTATTCAATTTTGAGTAAAACTAGGAGGATCCCATGTCTACAGAACATATGGAAGAACTAAATGACCAGCAGATCGTTCGCCGTGAAAAAATGGCTGCGCTCCGCGAACAAGGAATCGATCCTTTCGGAAAACGTTTTGAACGTACTGCAAATTCACAAGAATTAAAAGATAAATATGCCAACCTCGATAAAGAACAATTACACGATAAAAACGAAACAGCTACTATCGCAGGACGCTTGATAACCAAACGTGGTAAAGGAAAAGTTGGTTTTGCCCACCTTCAAGACCGCGAAGGCCAGATTCAGATCTACGTTCGTAAGGATGCTGTCGGTGAAGAAAACTACGAAATCTTCAAAAAAGCAGACCTTGGTGACTTCCTTGGTGTCGAAGGTGAAGTGATGCGTACGGATATGGGAGAACTCTCTATCAAGGCAACCCACATCACACACTTGTCTAAGGCTCTTCGTCCTCTTCCTGAGAAATTCCATGGTTTGACAGACGTTGAAACAATTTACCGTAAACGTTACCTTGACTTGATTTCTAATCGTGAAAGCTTTGAACGCTTTGTCACTCGTTCAAAAATCATCTCTGAAATCCGTCGTTACCTTGACCAAAAAGGATTCCTTGAAGTGGAAACACCTGTTCTTCATAATGAAGCCGGTGGTGCTGCTGCCCGTCCATTTATCACCCACCACAATGCCCAAAACATTGACATGGTGCTTCGTATCGCGACTGAGCTTCACTTAAAACGCCTTATCGTGGGTGGTATGGAACGTGTCTATGAAATTGGCCGTATCTTCCGTAACGAAGGAATGGACGCTACTCATAACCCTGAGTTCACTTCTATCGAAGTTTACCAAGCTTATGCAGACTTCCAAGACATCATGGACTTGACTGAAGGCATTATCCAACACGCTGCTAAATCAGTCAAAGGTGATGGCCCAGTCAACTACCAAGGTACTGAAATCAAGATTAACGAACCATTTAAGCGTGTTCATATGGTGGATGCTATCAGAGAAATTACTGGTGTCGATTTCTGGCAAGACATGACTTTGGAAGAAGCTAAAGCTATCGCTGCTGAGAAGAAAGTTCCAGTTGAGAAACACTACACTGAGGTTGGTCACATCATCAATGCCTTCTTTGAAGAGTTTGTTGAAGAAACTTTAATCCAACCAACCTTTGTCTATGGACATCCAGTAGCTGTATCTCCACTCGCTAAGAAAAATCCTGAAGACCAACGCTTTACTGACCGTTTCGAGCTCTTTATCATGACTAAGGAGTACGGTAATGCCTTTACTGAGTTGAACGACCCAATCGACCAACTTAGCCGTTTTGAAGCCCAAGCTAAAGCCAAAGAACTTGGTGATGATGAAGCGACAGGAATCGACTATGACTACATTGAAGCTCTTGAATACGGTATGCCACCAACAGGTGGTTTGGGAATCGGTATCGACCGTCTCTGCATGCTCCTCACTGATACAACAACTATCCGTGATGTATTGCTCTTCCCAACAATGAAATAAATTCTTATCCTCTGGGTCTTATCAGAGGATTTTTTGATTCAAAAAGAGACTGAATTTAAGGAGAAAATGAAGTGTAGTATATTGAAATTGAAATAGTACACTTTGATTTCTAAGACATTGTTAGAAATTGGTTTAAATTCCCTAAGCAATTTGTGCATGTTTTATTTCATTTTACGATAGTACGCTGAAACTTTTCAAAAAGTACTAGAAATTGACTTGGATTCCCCAATTGATTTGTTCAGATTCACTATAAATAAAAAATTAATAAGTGGGATAGGAAGTTAGCGTCAACTAGGATAGTATCTTGCTTAAACAGTATATATGGGATTGATATAAGTCCATAGGTCCTATTAGAGGATGTTCTGGTGTCTTATTCACTTGTTTTTTATAGTATTAGTAGATAGAATCAGCAAATAAAAACCCAAATCATTCATACCTCTCTCAACTAGATGTAACTTACAAAACCCCTGACCTC
>OBCO01000261.1_pt1 | contig 66888 bp, 65 predicted proteins | sample 1495971 | NCBI WGS metagenome assembly OBCO01 (sample SAMN04168690, study PRJEB22393) | synthetic metagenome | isolation source: purchased from BEI Resources HM-276D | reverse complement strand
TGAGCCCTTGATAACCACTGTCAGCCAAGATTTTACCAGCTTGTCCGATATTTCTCATTTCTAAAAACCATCTACTTCCGTTGACTTGGAACTCCGATTGCTATTTTCCTTGAATGATTTTAACCACATCTCCTACGTTTTGGAGTTGGTCAATTTCTTCATCGCTGATTTCGATACTAAATTCATCTTCCAGAGTCAAGATAAACTCCATCAAGTCAACAGAATCCGCATCCAAATCGTCTTTCAGACTCAAGGATTCTGTCACGACAAAGTCCTCTCCCTGTCGCTCTTGGATAATGGTCACAATACGGTCAAAAATTTCTTTTTCTGTCATCTCTTTTATTCTCCTGAAAATTCACGCGCAGTCTGGGCAACCACGTCTGTTTCTAGCATGGTACGGATCTGACGAATCGTACTATAAACAGCCTTGGCATCGCTTGAGCCATGAGTCTTGACAACAGGTGCCTTAACACCAAACAAGACCGCTCCACCAACATCTGAATAATTGAGCTGTTTTTTCAAACCACTGAGGCTGTCCTTGAGAAGGAGGGCACCTAGTTTCGCTCGAAGACCACCACCTGTAATAGCTGTCTTGAGCAAGCCCATGATTCCCATAGCTGTCCCTTCGATGGATTTGAGCACAGCGTTTCCCGTGAAACCATCTGCCACAACAACATCTGCAACGCCATTCATCAAATCACGCGCTTCCACGTTTCCGATAAAGTTCAAACTTTCATCAGCCGCCAGTAATTCATAAGTTTCCTTACGAAGCGGGTCGCCCTTGCTACTCTCTGTTCCGTTGTTGAGCAAACCAACGCGTGGTTGCGCAATGCCACGGACATTTTTAGCATAGAAGGAACCTAGAACCGCATATTGATGGAGGTGCTGGGCTGTATTTTCTGCATTGGCACCAAGGTCTAGCATGTCAAAACCTTTTCCATCAACGGTAGGCAAGGTAGACATGAGTCCAGGACGGTCGATATTCTTGATACGACCCACGATGAAGAATCCTGCTGCCAACAAGGCACCTGTATTCCCAGCCGAAAGGACAGCGTCTGCTTCACCATCTTTGACAGCCTTGGCTGCCAATACCATACTGGCATTTTTCTTATTCCGAATAGCTCTCGTAGGTTCATCATCCGAATCAATCTTCTCATCCGTATGGATAATGCTGACGCGCTCTGTCGCTGTCAGATATTGCTTGATTTTAGCTTCATCTCCGTAAAGTTGAACCTCGATATCTGAAAAGTCAGATAGGGCTTGATTGACACCCTCAACAATGGCCTGAGGTGCGTAATCGCCCCCCATGGCATCTACTGCGATTTTTTTCATTTCTTTTCCTCTTTTAGTAATTGTCCCCAGTCTGCTAGGGAATCAATAAATTTCTTTGATTTTAGGTGAATCCCAACGTACTCTTCATATAATTGATCCATAAATTGGCGTAGCTCTTGCTTGATTCCAGGCTTGAGCGAAATGGTCTCCAAAGTCTCAAAATCAATAGCTTGAAATTGATTGAGCAGATAGGGGATATTGGGATTGAGATGACAACGTCTCTTATCCTCATGATAATGCTCTGGACAGAGGCAGGCTCCATATTTGAAAGAAAAGTCAAAAGCCTGACCAACCCGATGGCAGAAGACACACTCATTAAAATTGAGGCTGATTCCAAATCGAGTCAAAATTTGAATTTCAAAAATATTGGTCAAAACCTGATAATCCAAGCCTGCTTCCATCAACTCCAAAGTCTTTTGCAAAAAAGCAAACAAGGGAGCATCCTGCTGATTGTCCTGCAAACTAGCATCTGCAAGAGCTGCCACATAGGTCGCATAGGCCATGACAAAGAGGTCACTATTAATCTTGGGAAAAGTCATGACCTCATGATAGTCTTCGATGTAACTGAGTCCGTCATCATTGATTCGCAAGAGAAATCGTGCCAGCACCAAGGGCTGAATAACAGGCGCCAGCTTAGACTGACCAGCGTGTTTGACAAAAAACATGCGTTTGCCAACCTGCTCTGTAAAAATTTTGACGAGCTTGTCATCCTCACGAAAATTGCGATTGTAAAGCACCAAGCCTTGACTCGTGATAGACTGAATCATGCTTCTCTCATGTACTCCTCAAGTCGTTTCATGGCTTCTTTGATAGTCTCCATGCTGGCTGCATAAGATAGGCGGACGTAGCCTTCCCCGTAACGTCCAAAGGCTGCACCAGGGATAAAGGCAACGGCCTTCTTCTGAGCAAAATCCTTCAGAAAAGCAAAGGAGTCTTGATTGTAGCCCGCTGGAATTTTAGCAAAAATATAGAAGGCACCGTCTGGTTTGATAATCTCAAAACCAAGAGCAGTCATTTTTTCGATGATATAGTCCCGACGTTGGATATATTCCTTCTTCATGGGCTCCGCATCGTTTTTACCAGCCGTCAAGGCTTCTACCGCAGCATGTTGCGCCATGGTATTTGCGGCAGTGACCAAGTACTGGTGACTCTTGATTAACTGGGCTGTGAAGGTCGCAGGAGCGAAAATCAGCCCCAAACGCCAACCTGTCATGGCATGCGATTTAGACAAACCATTGATAATAATAGCCTGGTCTCTCAACATCGTTCCTAGAGACACATGGGCTTCGCCTGTGTAGGTCAATTCTGAGTAAACCTCATCACAGACAACAAAAATTTCGTACTTGCGTAAAACAGCTGCCAAGGCCTCTAACTGCTCTCGACTGTAGGTAATTCCTGTCGGATTGGCTGGATAGTTGAGAATAACCGCCTTGAGCTTATCACCCTGCTCCAAAATGGCCTTCTCCAACATCTCAGGAGTCAAGACAAAACCATTTTCAGTCGTATCAATCTCAACAATTTCTGCCCCAACTAAGTTAACAATCGGTTCATAGCCTGGATAAGCAGGAGCTGGCAAAAGTACCTTGTCTCCCTCTTCCAAAATAGCCGTCAAAGTCGCAGATAAAGCCTCTGTCGCCCCAATTGTAACCAAGATTTCATTTTCAGGAGCATAGTCCAGTTGGTACTTTTCCTTAACAAAGTCACTGGCTGCCTGACGTAGAGTCAGCAGACCACTCATCCCTGTATAGTAGGATTGGTTCTGATCAATCGCTCGCTTGCCCGCCTCCTTGACATGGTCTGGCGTTGTAAAATCAGGTTCCCCCAAGGTCAAACGCAAGACCCCAGGAATCTCCGAAATAGCCTGGTCAAACTGACGAATCAACGAAACTTGAATTTTATCTAACTGTTTATTAAAGCGCTTAGTTAAGTCCATAGATACCTCCTACTTTCAAAACGTATCTCTATTATACTACAAAAGCCCCCCGACCGCAAAAATACATTAGAGAATAGCTTTCCACTTTCTATTTTACTTTTCCTGTTTATAGGTCTATAATGGTAATAGATTTTATTTGGAGGTTTTTATGTCATTTCTATCAAAAAATGGAGCAGGTATCTTGGCCTGCCTTCTCATTTCCATCCTATCTTGGTACTTAGGAGGATTCTTCCCTGTGGTTGGCGCGCCCGTTTTTGCCATTTTCATAGGCATGCTCCTACATCCCTTTCTCTCGTCCTATAAACAACTGGATGCTGGTTTGACCTTTAGTTCCAAGAAGTTGCTCCAATATGCCGTTGTCTTGCTTGGTTTTGGTCTCAATATCTCGCAGGTCTTCGCAGTTGGCCAATCTTCACTCCCTGTCATCCTGTCCACTATCTCAATAGCTCTGATTATTGCCTACCTCTTCCAGCGTTTCTTTGCCCTGGATACAAAACTGGCTACCTTGGTTGGAGTAGGTTCTTCTATCTGTGGGGGTTCTGCCATTGCAGCGACAGCGCCCGTTATTGATGCTAAGGAAAAGGAAGTAGCCCAAGCCATTTCCGTTATCTTTTTCTTCAATGTCTTGGCTGCGCTCATCTTTCCAACCCTCGGCACCTGGCTTCATCTATCCAATGAAGGCTTCGCCCTCTTTGCAGGGACTGCGGTCAACGACACTTCCTCTGTAACGGCTGCCGCCAGCGCTTGGGACAGTCTTTACCAAAGCAATACCCTCGAGTCTGCAACCATTGTTAAACTCACACGTACTTTGGCCATTATCCCTATCACGCTCTTTCTATCCTACTGGCAAAGTCGCCAACAAGAAAACAAGCAAAGCCTGCAACTGAAAAAAGTCTTCCCACTTTTTATCCTTTACTTTATCCTTGCCTCTCTCCTCACTACACTACTCACCTCTCTAGGTGTGTCCAGTAGTTTCTTTACTCCTCTCAAAGAACTCTCTAAATTCCTTATTGTCATGGCCATGAGTGCTATCGGTCTCAAAACCAATCTGGTCGCTATGGTCAAATCCAGTGGAAAATCCATTCTTCTTGGAGCCATCTGCTGGATTGCCATCATCCTCACCACTCTTGGTATGCAGACCCTTATCGGCATTTTCTAATACTCTTCGAAAATCTCTTCAAACCACGTCAACGTCGCCTTGCCGTAGGTATATGTTACTGACTTCGTCAGTTCTATCTGCAACCTCAAAACGGTGTTTGAGCTGACTTCGTCAGTTCTATCTGCAACCTCAAAACGGTGTTTTGAGCTGACTTCGTCAGTCGTATCTACAACCTCAAAACAGTGTTTTGAGCTGACTTCGTCAGTTCTATCTGCAACCTCAAAACAGTGTTTTGAGCAGCCCGTGGCTAGTTTCCTAGTTTGCTCTTTGATTTTCATTGAGTATAACACAAAAGGTAGCCCATCAGCTACCTTTTTCTTATGCTTCCTCAATCAAGCGAGTATGTTCTCTCTTGATACAGCGATTCATCACGATATCATCACATCCACCATCACGCAAAATCTCTTTCGCTTCTAAACTTTCAAGTCCTAGCTGTGCCCAAAAAATCTTGGCATCAGCTTTGAGAAAATCACGCGCCACATCGGGCAGAAATTCACTGCGACGATAAACATTGACAATATCTACAGGAAAAGGAATTTCAGCGAGGCTAGCATAAGCCTTTTCACCCAAGATTTCGCCACCTGCCGCCTTGGGATTGACTGGGATGATTTTATAGCCCCGAGCCTGCATTTCCTTTGTTACTCGATTGCTGGTTGTTTCTTCACGGTCAGACAAACCCACCACAGCAAGGGTTTTACTCGTTGCGAGATACTGACGAATCACGCCATCACTTGGATTGATAAATTCTTGACTCATAGAAATCCTCCTTTTTCATCAGTATAGCACATTTTGAAAAGGTTTGCAGAATTATACTACAAAAAAGGAGGACTAGCCCCCTTTTTATTTAGCCTCGTACCAGGTTGCCCCTTCATTCTCATCTGCGATAAGAGGAACACTGAGTTGAATGGCTTCTTCCATGGTTTGTTTCACCAATTTTTTCATCTCTACCAATTCAGATTTAGGCACTTCAAGGACGATTTCATCGTGCACTTGTAACAGCATCTTAGTCTGATAACCACCTGCAACCAAGGCTTTATCCAGCTGAATCATGGCAATCTTGAGAATATCTGCTGCCGAACCCTGGATAGGTGAGTTGATAGCAGTTCGCTCCGCAAAACCACGAATATTGAAGTTGCGCGAATTGATATCTGGCAACTCACGGCGACGCTTAAAGAGGGTCTCTACATAGCCCTTATCACGCGCCTCCCGCACCACTTCATCCATGTAGTTTTTAATACCTGGAAAACGTTCAAAGTAGGTATCAATGTAGGCTTTGGCTTCCTTACGACTAATTCCCAAATTATTAGACAAGCCAAAGTCTGAAATCCCATAAACCACTCCAAAGTTAACTGCCTTGGCATTGCGACGGTCGTTTGCAGTCACATCATCAGGACGCTCAATGCCAAAGACCCGCATGGCTGTCGAAGTATGGATATCTGCCCCCTCTTGGAAGGCCTTAATCAAGTGCTCATCCTTAGAAATATGCGCCAAAACGCGCAATTCAATCTGTGAATAGTCAGAGCTGAGTAGCACACTATCCTCCCACTCTGGCACAAAAGCCTTCCGAATCAAGCGCCCCTGTTCCAATCGGGCAGGAATATTTTGCAAGTTTGGATCCACACTAGACAAACGCCCGGTCTGGGTCAAATCCTGCACATAGCGAGTATGAATCTTTCCATCAGCCAAAATCCAGTCCTGCAAGCCAATTACATAAGTAGATTGAATCTTAGCAATTTGACGGTAATCCAGGATTTTCTTAACAATCGGAGCAATAGGAGCGAGACGCTCTAAAACATCCACTGCTGTCGAATAACCTGTCTTGGTTTTCTTAGTGTATTCTAGAGGAAGTCCCAATTTCTCAAAGAGAAGCACGCCCAACTGCTTAGGCGAGTTGACATTAAACTCCTCACCAGCCAGCTCGTAAATCTCTTGAGTCAGTTTTTCAATGACAAGCTCATTTTCAGCCTGCATCTCAAGCAAGGTCTCTTTCTTGACCATAATCCCAGCAATTTCCATCTTGGCAAGGACAAAAGCCAGAGGTTGCTCCATATCATAAAGAAGCTCTAATTGCCCATTTTCGCTGAGTTTTTCAAGTAAAATAGGCTCTGTTTCTACCAAAACAGCAAGTTTACAAGCTAAGTGTTCCAAGAATTTCTCACGTTCAGGAATGGCCTTTTTAACACCCTTACCGTAGAAAGTTTCATCATCAACCAAGTAAGTCTGACCATAAAGACTAGCGATGGTCGCAATTTCATTGTCCTCCACAGTCGAAAGGAGGTATTTAGCCAAACGGATGTCAAAAGCAGGCGCCTGCAAATCCACACCAAAACGTTGCAAAAGAACTTTAACCTTCTTAAAGTCATAAACTCTCAGAGATGTTTTTTCTAAGAAATCCTTGAAAATCGGGTCTTGCAACAGCTCAAGCTTGTCTGTGGCATAGAGCTTATCCCCACAAGACCAGACAAATCCAACCAAATTATCCGTATGGTAATTCTCACCAAAAAGCTCAAAGTGGAAGATAGACTCTTCACTCAGCATATCTTGACTGATTTGGTCAACAATAGTAAAATCCAAACTCTCAGACACATCAGCTGACGACACATTTAAAGCCTGCTTTAGCTGTTTGAAGCCCATCTCATCGTAGAATTTCCCAAGATTTTCAACATCTGGACCACTATAGACCAAGTCCTCTAAACCAATCGCAATCGGTGCCTTGGTATCAATGGTCGCTAGTGTTTTAGACAAAAAGGCCTGTTCCTTGTCATTGATGAGATTTTCCTTCATCTTAGAAGTCTTCATTCCATCAATATTTTCATAAATCCCCTCAAGCGAACCATGCTCCAGCAAGAGCTTAATACCCGTCTTTTCACCGACTTTGGTCACCCCAGGGATATTATCCGACTTATCACCCATGAGCGCCTTGAGATCGATAAACTGAGCTGGTGTGAGGCCCATTTCTTCCATGAGGTAATCTGGCGTAAAGGCCTCAAACTCAGCCACACCTTTCTTGGAAATTTCAACCACCGTATGCTCATCCGTCAGCTGAATCAAATCCTTGTCCCCACTGACAATAGTAATATCAAAACCATCCTGCTCTGCTAGCTTATCCAGCGTCCCAATGATGTCATCCGCCTCATACTGAGCCAGATCATAGTGACGAATCCCCATATGATCCAGCAACTCACGAATGAAAGGAAATTGCTCACGAAACTCATCAGGAGTCTTGGCCCGACCACCCTTATAGTCCGCATACATCTCTGTCCGGAAGGTCGTCTTTCCCGCATCAAAAGCCACCAAAATATGACTCGGCTCAACCCGCTCCAATAAATGACTCAACATCAACTGAAAACCATAAATCGCATTGGTATGCAAACCAGCCACATTCTTAAAACGGTCCAACTGCTGATACAGCGCAAAAAACGCCCGAAAAGCTACAGAAGACCCATCAATCAATAATAATTTTTTCTTATCCATACACCCATTATAAAGGAAAGAATCAAAAAATACCATTGGGAAGAGCTAGAGCAAGTATTTTTCAAACTTTTTCCGAATAAATAGATAGAGCCAGAGAATTTAGTAAACCTAGATTTAAAAATGTGCTATAATATAGTATATTGAATCTATAATAGTACACCTTGACTGCTAAAATATTTCTATAAATTAATTTGACTTTCCTGATAGAGTTATTCACATCTTATTTCAACTCACTATAGAAGGAGGAATAGGAGGATTCTCAGACATCCGGGCATCAGCCCAACTAATGATTTGATTGCTAAGAAAATATTCAGCAATCCAGAAATCACTTGTCAATTTATTCGCGATATGCTGGACTTGCCAGCAAAAAATGTGACCATTTTGGAGGGAAGCGATATTCACGTATTACTCTCCATGCCTTACTCGGTGCAGGATTTTTATACCAGTATAGACGTCTTGGCGGAGTTGGATAACGGTACTCAAGTAATTATTGAGATTCAAGTCCATCATCAGAATTTTTTCATCAATCACTTGTGGGCTTACCTGTGCAGTCAGGTTAATCAAAATCTTGAAAAAATTCGTCAGCGAGAAGGTGATACTCACTAGAGCTACAAACACATCGCTCCTGTTTACGCCATTGCTATCGTGGATAGTAATTATTTCTCAGATGACCTGGCTTTTCATAGCTTTAGTATGCGCGAAGACACAACAGGTGAGGTATTGGCGATTACCAACAATGGACAGGAAAACCATCTGGTTAAGATGGCATTCTTGGAATTAAAAAATACAGAGAAACCAGCAAAGACAAGGTTCGCAAGCCATGGTTGGAGTTTTTCGGCAACAAGCCCTTTACCCAGCAACCGCAACGAGCCATTACCCAAGCAAATCAACTGCTGGACTACAAGAGCTGGTCCGAGGAGGACAGGAAAATGTTTAGTCAACTACATATGCGAGAAGAACAAGTCTTGTTAGCACAGGACTATGCCTTGGAAACTGCTAGGGCTGAAGGCCTTGAACAAGGACTAGAGCGTGGGAAAGTTGAAGGAAGGGCAGAAAGGAAACTTTTTGCCTTCCTAGACATAGTACGCCAAGGTCTTCTGACTTCTGAGGTTGCCAGCCAGCAATTAGGTATGTCAGTATCTGAATTTGAGGCACTGTTGTAAAATGGCTCCATAATATCCATAGTGGGTAAATCCCCTATGGATATTATGGAGCCTATTTTGTGTAGAAAAAAAGTCCCATATGACCTATAATGAAAAGCGACAAAACAACTCATTAGAAAGAATCATATGGAACAATTACATTTTATCACAAAATTACTAGACATTAAAGACCCTAATATCCAGATTTTAGACATCATCAATAAGGATACACACAAGGAAATCATCGCCAAACTGGACTACGACGCCCCATCTTGCCCTGAGTGCGGAAACCAATTGAAGAAATATGACTTTCAAAAACCTTCTAAAATTCCTTATCTTGAAACGACTGGTATGCCTACTAGAATTCTCCTTAGAAAGCGTCGATTCAAGTGCTATCACTGTTCAAAAATGATGGTCGCTGAAACTTCTGATGACGTACAGTCATATTTCTTCTCTTTTTATTATATCACAGTTTTAAATCTAGCTTTACTAGATTCACCGCTACTATCTATTTATTCGGAAAAAAGACGAAAAAACCTGAGAATCATCTCAGGCTTGGTCATTAAATTTTTTTCTCAATATCGAAAAGTGGAGAAAGTGGTCGTTTTTCATGAATACGTACGATAGCATCCCCTAGGAGATGAGCGATTGAAATCTGCTCAATCTTATCAATCAAACGCTCTTCTGGCAGATAGATGGTATCCAAAACAACCAATTTCTTAATAGCTGATTTTTGGATATTGTCCGTAGCAGGACCAGAAAGAACTGGGTGCGTACAGCTTGCATAGACTTCAACAGCACCAGCTTCCGCAAGAGCATCTGCCGCATGACAAATCGTTCCAGCGGTATCAATCATATCATCAATCAAGATACAAGTCTTGCCTTCAACCTTACCGATGATATTCATAACTTCACTAGTATTCATCTTATCAACGCTACGACGTTTATCAATAATAGCGATAGATGTTTTCAAAAATTCTGCCAACTTACGAGCACGAGTCACCCCTCCATGGTCCGGGCTGACAACCACATAGTCAGAACCAACCATACCACGACGCTCAAAATAATCTGCAATCAGAGGAGCACCCATCAAATGATCCACAGGAATATCAAAGAATCCTTGAATTTGCGCAGCATGCAAGTCGATGGTCAATAAACGATCCACTCCAGCTACTTCAAGCATATTTGCGACAAGTTTTGAAGTGATTGGCTCACGCGCTCTCGCCTTTCTATCCTGACGTGCATACCCATAGTAAGGCATGACAACATTGACAGATTCTGCACTCGCACGCTTCAAAGCATCTACCATAATCAAAATTTCAAGCAGATTGTCATTTACAGGCGAACTAGTTGATTGTAAGATAAAGACGTGTTTCCCACGGATTGATTCTTCAATGTTGACCTGAATCTCTCCATCTGAAAATTGGCGAACACTTGATTTCCCCAACTCTATCCCAATCTCCTGCGCCACACGTTCTGCCAATTCTTTATTAGAAGAAAGGGCAAACAGCTTTAAATCAGAAAAAGACATGATTTCCTCCGGTATATATGTATAACTTGTGCTTTTCACAAGATTTTCCATCTACCATTGTAGCGCTTTTTGCACTATTTTTCAATCAAAAATAAAAGAAGGGCACCATATTTGTACCCTTGCATCATTCTTTTGAAAAATATTCTAGGTCATCAACTCATTGTGTTTCTCAACAAAGCAATAAGCATGATAAAAACCATAGAGAGCAATAGCCGTAACCACTGGAATCGCTAAAGGCAACTCTGTTTCCAACTCCACAAAAGGAGAGTTAAACAAGAAGTGAGTTCCCAAGGCTAAACCTAGAAAAATAAGGCCCTGTTTCTTGCCAACCTTCTGTCCTTTATAGGCTCTGTAAAGCAAGTAAACACCTACTACAGCTAGACCTGAAAAAGTCCAGTGAGAGGCAATTCCTGAGATGATACGCTCTAAAATTCGCGAAATAGTAAAGTCAAAGCCCTCTGGCAAATCCGTACGAATATAACCAATATCCTTAATCATTTGGAATCCCAAACCGGAAGCAATTCCAAGTAAAAACAAAGATTTTAATTTTCGCACAGGAATCAAAGCCAAAACAAAAACAAGTGACAATAATTTCAAGGGTTCTTCTACCAAAGGAGCCGCAATAGCACTTTCAAAGGCATTTAAAAATGGACTATCTGGGAAAAGAACCCCCAGTAAATCATGGATATAAGTATTAGCAAAACTAGACAACCAGCCTGAAAGGAACATCCCTCCCAATAAAGACAGAATCAAAACCTTCTTTGGCAATTCCCATTTTTCCCAATACGGAAGAGAAAATAAAGAGCCGGAATCATGTAAAAGAGAGCTAGAAAGATAGAAACTCCCATTAGTCCATATTCCGCACCTGACCTCGAACCGTCCGTATAGTAGATGGTTTCATACTGTAAACCAATACATAGCAATAAAATAAAAATAAATAAAATATTGCTTTTCTTCATACACTTTCTTTCTAAATGAAGTATTTATAATTCTACGACTGTCATACTTCCTGTATCAACATTGTAAATGGCACCAGAGATAATGACATCGTCTGGTATTAGGGGAGACTCGATAAGCAGTTGCATATCCTCGCGTACACTCTCTTCTATATCTTGGAAGGGCAAGAAGTCCTGGTCTGACACATCGACACCCAATTCTTCCTTCAAATACTCCTGAAAAGGTTCATTTTCAAAGGTCTGAGCACCACAGTCTGTATGATGCAATACCACAATTTCTCTTGTCCCCATTTGTTGCTGGGAAATAACTAGAGAACGAATCATATCCTCAGTCACTCGACCACCTGCATTCCGCAAAATATGAGCATCCCCAAGTGCCAAACCTAGAGCTTGCGCAACGTGCAAACGTGAGTCCATACAGGTCACAATGGCTACTCTGGTTTTAGGTTTAAGTGGCAGATTTAACTGCCCATGTAGGGCAACATAAGCCTGATTGGCTTGCATAAACTGTTCAAAATACGACACGATTCCCTCCTTGAAAATTTGATAGTCAAATATTTCTCCTATCTTATCATTTTTAAGAGAATTTGTCACGGATTATGCAAAGACCTTTTTCAAGACTTCCTGAATCGTTGTCACGCCAATGACCTGAATTTCCTTAGGCAGAGTGATTCCTGTCAAGGAATTCTTAGGTACATAAATCTTAGTAAAGCCCAGTTTAGCAGCTTCGTTGATGCGTTGCTCAATACGATTCACGCGCCGAATCTCTCCTGTCAAGCCCAGTTCTCCGACAAAACATTCCTGAGGATTAGTTGGCTTGTCTTTGTAGCTCGAAGCAATAGCAACTGCAACAGCCAAGTCAATCGCAGGTTCATCCAATTTAACACCACCAGCAGATTTGAGATAGGCATCCTGATTTTGCAAGAGAAGCCCTGCCCGTTTTTCCAAAACAGCCATAATCAAGCTAGCACGGTTAAAATCAAGTCCTGTCGTAGTACGCTTGGCATTTCCAAACATGGTCGGTGTTACCAAAGCCTGAACCTCCGCCAAAATCGGACGCGTCCCTTCCATGGTTACAACGATGGAGGAACCAGTCGCCCCATCCAAACGCTCTTCTAGGAAAACTTGACTCGGATTGAGTACCTCAACCAAGCCGCCCGACTGCATCTCAAAAATCCCAATCTCATTAGTGGAACCAAAACGATTTTTGACCGCTCTCAAAATACGAAAGGTGTGGTGACGCTCCCCTTCAAAGTAAAGCACCGTATCCACCATATGCTCCAACATACGAGGCCCAGCCAAGGTTCCTTCTTTGGTCACATGACCTACGATAAAGATGGCAATGTTATTGGTCTTGGCCAACTGCATGAGTTCAGCGGTCACTTCACGCACCTGAGAAACAGACCCCTGCACCCCTGAAATCTCAGGAGACATGATGGTCTGGATGGAATCAATAATGAGAAAGTCTGGCTGGATACGCTCCACTTCTGCACGAACACTCTGCATATTGGTCTCTGCATAGAGATAAAACTCACTATCAATATCACCTAAGCGCTCTGCACGTAGTTTAATCTGCTGGGCAGACTCCTCCCCACTGACATAGAGAACTGTCCCCACTTGGGACAACTGGGTTGAGACTTGTAGGAGAAGAGTTGATTTCCCAATCCCAGGATCCCCACCGATAAGGACGAGACTTCCTGGTACCACTCCGCCTCCAAGCACACGGTTGAATTCCTCCATCTCCGTCTTGGTTCGATTGACATTGATGGAAGTCACCTCAGCTAGTTTCATGGGCTTGGTTTTCTCACCTGTCAAGGACACACGCGCATTCTTAACTTCGGCAACCTCAACCTCTTCCACAAAAGAAGACCAAGACCCACAGTTGGGGCAACGTCCCAGATATTTAGGGGAATTATACCCACAATTTTGACATACAAATGTCGCTTTTTTCTTTGCGATGACAAACCTCTTTCTATATCTCTAACTCACACTCAATCACTTGGCAAAAATCAATCTTCTCATTTGGCACAAACTGGCGCATGAGCATTCGATGAGCAACAACTACCACAGTCTGATGTTCTCGATACTTAGACATACATTCTAGAAACCGAGACTTCATTTCCGTAGCTGTCTCATATTGAATAGGACTATTAGGAAGCAACTCCCCCTTGTTTTCTAAAAACAGTCTTCTAGCTGTTTCAAAGTTTTCTATTCCTGTTTTATAGACCTGCCATTCATGTAATAAAGGCTCTACTCTTAAAGGAAGACCCGTAGCACAGACCACATACGAAGCCGTTTCTAAAGCTCTTGTGACTGCAGAAGATACGATTATTTCAGCTGACGAGAGTAAAGGATTTTTGCTCAATTTCTGGACTTGCTGCCGTCCCATCTCAGACAAGGGTGCCAAATCTATCCCAAATCCTATATAAGAACGCTCCTCTAACTCACGGTAATCTGGCTCCCCATGACGTACAAAGATAATCTTCATTCTAGTGCCCTGTCGATCCAAATCCACCAGTTCGAACGCCATCAGCTGCATCTCCATCTGCAATTAAGAAAGTAGCAAAAACAGCCTGGACAATACGCTCCCCAACTTCAAGAACAACCTCTTGGTCTGTGATATTCTTCATCTGCGCAAAAATATGCCCTTCATTTCCAGGATTTCCATAATAATCCCCATCAATGACTCCAACTGAGTTAATTAAAACCAAGCCCTTCTTACGAGGATTTGAAGAACGATCATAGAGGTAGAGAACCTCAGTCGGCTGCATATAAGCCTTAACCCCTGTCGGAACCAAGACAATCTCTCCTGGCGCAACAACTGTACGCACAGCAACCTTTAAGTCGTAACCAGCCGCATGCGCTGTCTCACGCTTGGGCAATAAATTTTCATCTGTAAAACTCGAAACCAATTCAAAACCACGAATTTTCATAATTTTCTCTTTTCTATTATCATTTATTCTAGATTATTCTATCTTATTTATTCGGAAAAAGCACGAAAAAAAGAGCACACAATTCAAATCGCTTAGGGCTGCTGGATTCCTCCCCTGACCCGCTTCACGCAGAACTGTTGCTCCACTATTTATTATATCACATTCCTATTCATTTTAAAAGCAAAATTATTTTTTCCGTCTATTTCTAAAAAAATCCTGCATGATAGCTGCGCATTCATCTTCCAAAATTCCTATTTCAACCTCCACACGATGATTGAGACGCTCATCTGTCAAGATATTGTACAAACTCCCAGCAGCGCCAAATTTCTGGTTTTTAGCCCCATAGACCACATTTGGAATGCGGGCAAGCCCAATCGCTCCACTACACATGACACAAGGTTCAATGGTCACAAAAAGTGTGCAATCCAGCAAGCGCCAGCTCTCCTCACTCAAGTTCGCATCCTCTATAGCCATAATTTCCGCATGCATAACCGCTCGCTGTAATTCCTCACGCGCATTATGCCCACGACCAATGATTTCCCCATCTTTGACAATCACACAACCAATTGGAATTTCATCGTGTTCAAGAGCAATCTCAGCCTCTCTCAAAGCCTCCCTCATAAAGACTTCTTTTTCTTCAAGCGTATAATACATCTCTTTTCTCTTTTCCTACTTATCGATTTTATTATTATATCATGAATCCCAACACAAAAAAAGCCACCGAATGCGGTGACTCTATAGGGAGATTATTATGAAAAAGAAAAGTTTAGGATATTTGTTACAACAAGTTAGGAGGTCTTCTTGTAACCGTCTATAGTATACCCGACCTATCTTAAACAAATCTTAAAAATCTCTTAGGACCAAACACTTTCTAAAATATTTGTTTGTTCACGACCAGGACCTACTGAGAAAGTAGAAATACGAACGCCAACCAATTCACTCACACGACGAACATAGTTACGCGCATTCTCAGGAAGATCTTCCAAATTGCGAACTCCGGTAATATCTTCTGACCAACCTGGCAACTCTTCATAGATAGGCTTGCAACGTTTCAATTGTTCAAGACTAGCTGGATAGTAGTCAATACGTTGACCGTCAAGATCATAGGCCACACAGATTTTCACAGTATCCAAACCGCTCAAAACATCAATAGAGTTCAAAGAAAGGTTAGTAATACCAGAAACACGACGGCTATGACGCATCACAACTGAGTCAAACCAACCTACACGACGTGGACGACCAGTTGTTGTACCATATTCATGACCCACTTCACGGATACGTTCTCCCACTTCATCAAACAACTCAGTTGGGAAAGGACCATCTCCTACACGACTCGTATAAGCTTTACATACACCTACAACCTTGTCAATCTTGCTTGGACCGACACCAGAACCAATTGTCACACCACCAGCTACAGGGTTTGATGACGTAACAAATGGATAAGTACCTTGGTCGATATCTAGCATAACACCTTGTGCACCTTCAAAAAGCACACGTTTGCCATTATCAAGCGCATCATTCAAGATAACAGATGTATCTATCACGTATTTCTTGATTTGTTGACCATATTCGTAATATTCTTCAAAAATATCATCGAAAACAATCGCTTTACTGTCATACAATTTTTCAAAAAGACGATTCTTTTCAGCAAGGTTACGTTCTAAACGCTCACGGAAAATATCTTTATCTAAAAGATCTGCAATACGAATTCCAACACGAGCAGCCTTGTCCATATAAGCTGGACCAATTCCCTTAATTGTCGTACCAATCTTATTGTCGCCCTTAGCTTCTTCTTGCAAGCGATCCAACTCGATATGATAAGGCAAAATAACATGCGCACGATCAGAAATACGCAAGTTATCAGTTGTTACACCTTCCTCATGAAGATAGCTCAACTCTTTTACAAGAGATTTAGGATTTACAACCATACCATTCCCAATGACAGATATTTTTTCAGGGAAGAAAATCCCAGATGGAATCAAGTGCAACTTAAATTTCTTACCGTCAATCACAATCGTGTGACCAGCATTATCACCACCTTGGTAACGTGCAATCACTTCTGCATTCGCTGAAAGGAAGTCTGTAATCTTCCCTTTACCTTCATCACCCCATTGGGTACCTACAACAACAACTGAAGTCATAATCTTGTCTGAGCCATCAGGCTCTTCCTTTCTCACATACATGGCAGGACTCTCACCTGCAATTATATCTTACAATTTATTATAATAAAAAATCGCCTTTTTATCAAGAAGAAACAATAGAAAGATTTGCTATTTCCAACTATTAAAAAATGATTTAGAAAAATTACTAGCTATTTACTATCATCTTTCCATAAAAGAGTAAATTAGTTCGGAAATTTACTAAAATTACCTCAACAAGAAATAAAACCCCGATTCATTACCAATTTTTCAAGATACAAACGATAAGCAACACGATAATGGTAAACAATAAAATCCTTACGACAACCAATGCCATATCTCACTAAATAATAAATTAAAAATTTAAAATGAACATGTTCCCAGTCAAAATTATCACCAAATGTAGGACCATACTCTTCTTCAATACTATCATAGAAATTAGCCATCTGCTCATAAATTTTTTGTAACATAATCAAATACTCCTTTTCTTTTTTATAAACTTATTCTAACAAAAAATTTTACACATTCACTATCAATTCCTGAATTGTTAAAATACCAGCCTCAACAAGATAAAAATAGGAAAAGTTGACAAAATAGAAACAAATTTGCTACCTAAATTTCAAACAATTAAAGTTCTAAAAAGACCGCCTTAAAACTTTTGGGTAAATCCTATTAGAACTATAATATTTTTATATAGGTATTATGGTTCTGATTTTCTAGTATAAAAAAATTCAAACTAGAATTCTTCTTAGAAAAGGCCGTTTTAAGTGCTATCATTGCTCAAAAATGGAGCTCGCTGAGACTTCTATCGTCAAGAAGAATCATCAAATTCCTTGTATCATCAACCAAAAGATTGCTCAGAAGCTAATTAAAAAGACTTCTATGACCGACATTGATCATCAGTTGTCTATTTCAACTTCAACTGTCATTCGCAAGAACAATGATTTTCACTTTGAGCATGATTTTTCGCGTCTTCCTGAGATTATGTCCTAGGACGTTGAAACAGTCCGGGGAGTGACTGTTTCAATCGGGAGATGGAGATGAGCTTTATTGCTCAGGACTTTGATAAACTCAATATCATAACTGTTCTTGAGAGCAGAACACAAGCCATCATCCGAAATCCCATGAATACAAGGCTATCAAGCGCTACTGGAAGCTCATTCAACAAGATAGTCAGAAACTGAGTGATAAACGATTTTATCGCCCTACTTTTCGTATGCACTTGACTAATAAAGAAATTCTAGATAAACTTTTGAGCTATTCCGAAGACTTTAAACACCACTATAATCTCTATCAGCTCTTGCTTTTCCACCTCTGTTTCAGACTTTGTTTAAAACCTTCCTCAAAGATAAAGAGAAAATCGTCAACGCCCTTCAATTACCTTATTCCAACGCCAAACTGGAAGCCACCAATAATCTCATCAAACTTATCAAGCACAATGCCTTTGGTTTTAGGAACTTTGAAAACTTCAAAAAAGAAAGGACGAAATTTGTCCTTTCTAGATCTTCGCTTTCTTCAACCCACTACAGTTGACAAAGAACCGAAAAATGTCTCGCCTCTAATATAGTCAATTGAAACAAGAGCAGGATAAAAAAGCCTCGTAAAAGGTATTGCAACTTGGTAATACCTTTTTGAGGTGCTTTTTGATATGAGCCCATGTTTTCTCAATAGGATTGTACTCAGGCGAGTAGGGAGGAAGAGGTAAAAGTTTATGCCCAAACTCTTCGCATAAAAGTTCTAGCTTCCCCATTCTATGGAATCTTACATTATCCATAATAATAACCGATGGTGTGTTTAATGTTGGTAAGAGAAAATTCTGAAACCAAGCTTCAAAAAAGTCGCTCGTCATCGTCTCTTCGTAAGTCATTGGAGCGATTAACTCACCATTTGTTAGACCTGCAACCAAAGAAATCCTCTGATATCTTCTTCCAGATACTTTGCCTCTTATTAACTGACCTTTTAATGAGCGACCATATTCTCGATAAAAATAAGTATCGAATCCTGTTTCGTCAATCTAAACAGGTGCTAGGTGCTTTAAACTATTAAAATTCTTAAGAAATAAGGCTACTTTTTCTGGGTCTTGTTCATAGTAGGTGTGGTTCTTTTTTTCGAGTGTAGCCCATAGCTTTGAGCGCATAGTGGATGGTAGTTGGATGACAGCCAAATTCAGAAGCTATTTCAGTCAAATAAGCGTCTGGATTGTCAGTAAGATAGTTTTTAAGTCTATCTCTATCAACTTTTCTTGGTTTTGTTCCTTTTACTTGGTGGTTTAGCTCTCCTGTTTTCTCTTTTAGCTTTAACCAGCCATAAATGGTATTACGTGAGATTTGGAAAACGTGTGATGCTTCTGTTATACTACCTGTTCGCTCACAATAAGAGAGAACTTTTTTACGAAAATCTATTGAATATGCCATAAAAAGATTATACCACATTGTGTACTATTTTTGGTTCATTTTACTATATTTGAAGAGGCGTTTAAACTATCTGACATAAAACTCGTTCTAGAGGAAAGACATCCTTTAAAAAGTTAGTTTATTTTACAACTTAGACATCAAGGTAGGTTAACCCCTTCATGGAAAAATCAAGACTCTTAGCACTATGGGTTAAACTACCACTGGAGACGTAATCAATCGCTAAACCACGAAAACGGCTAATAGTGGTCATATCAATATTTCCAGAACATTCAATCCGAGAACGTCCTGCAATTAGGGTAATGGCCTGTTCAATCTGTTCCAATGACATATTATCCAACATGATAATATCAGCACCCGCCGCCGCAGCTTCTTCGGCAGCAGCAAGGCTTTCCACTTCCACCTCGACCATTTTCACAAAAGGGGCATAGGCACGCGCTTGAGCAATTGCCTTTTGAACACTACCTACTGCCGCAATGTGATTGTCTTTTAGCAGGATAGCATCTGATAAATTAAAGCGATGATTATAGCCACCGCCAACTCTCACGGCATATTTCTCAAAAAGACGTAAATTAGGAGTAGTTTTTCGAGTATCAAATACCTTAATGCAATCATCGCCTAAGGCTTCTACATAAGCAGCTGTCATCGAAGCAATCCCTGATAAATGTTGTAAAAAATTCAAGGCAACGCGTTCACATGTTAAGAGACTTCTCACCGAGCCTATGATTTCTAAAACCAAATCGCCACTAGTCAAACGATCCCCATCCTTAAATTGATGAGGATTCTGGAAGGTCACCTCGGCATCAAATAGGGTAAAAACCCTTTGAAAAACGGTTAGCCCCGCTAAAACACCAGCTTCCTTGGCAAAAAGCGACACCTTGGCTTGGCCATGATGATCAAAAATGGCATTGGTACTGTAATCTTCGGAATGAACATCTTCTCGCAAGGCTGCTTTCAATGTATCATCTATTTGAAAAGGGGTTAAATCAGTTGAAATGATTGACATCACTAGGTCCTCTATTTTTAATATCACTTGTAAGCATTAGAGGCAATCACTATTAACTTCCATAGGAAATCACAAGCCTGAATACCTCATTTTTAATTCTAACAAGTGTCAAGACAATTGTCAAGACAATTGTATTTTTTTTGTGTATAATAGTCAAGTACCAATAGGAAACAGGTGGTCTTTTGAGCGCCAAAATTGCCAACCTATTTCCATATTCTAACTGAAAGGACAATTCAATGATTCATTTAATAATGATTAGCGCCATTGCTCTAGCCATTGGAATTGGTTACCGCACCAAAATCAATATTGGCCTGCTGGCTATTGCTTTTTCTTACCTCATCGCAACCACTCTCATGGGATTAAGCCCCAAAGAACTTCTTCATTTTTGGCCAACCTCACTCTTTTTTACCATTTTTAGCGTCTCTCTCTTTTATAACGTTGCAACAACTAACGGTACTCTTGATGTTTTGGCTCAACACATTCTCTACCGCACACGCACCCACCCTAACGCCCTCTACATGATTTTATACCTGATGGCAACCCTTTTGTCTGCTTTAGGTGCTGGATTTTTCACTACTATGGCCGTTTGCTGTCCTCTAGCGATTACCCTCTGTCAAAAAGCGGACAAACACCCTTTGATTGGAGCTCAAGCCGTCAATTGGGGAGCTTCAGGAGGGGCTAATTTGATAACCAGTAGCTCAGGCATTGTCTTTCAAGGCCTGTTTAAGCAAATGGGATGGGAAGAGCAAGCTTTTTCACTTGGCAATCATATCTTTATCGTCAGCATTATCTACCCACTCATCGTCTTGCTTTTATTATCCTGTTACAGTCACTATAGTAAGGGAAGAACAAACTCATCCTTGACTATTGACCAACCACCACTCCTCAGCAAGGTTCAAAGACAAACCACCTTGCTCATGATCAGCAGCATGGTTTTGGTTTGGCTTTTTCCCTTGTTGCATCTCATTTTCCCAAACATCGCCTGGATAGCTACTTATCAAAAAACATTTGATATTGGCTTTGTCTCAATACTCATGGTCTGCCTCGCCTTAAGGCTCAAATTAGGGAAGCAAGAAGCCATTTTAGCTAAGGTTCCCTGGGCTACAATTATCATGCTCTGCGGCATGAGCTTACTAATGTCTCTAGCGGTCAAGTCAGGTTTAGTCACACTGATAGGGCACCTCATGACAACAACCATTCCTCATTTCTGGTTACCTCTGTTCTTTTGTGTGATAGCCGGAGTGATGTCACTCTTTAGTTCCACCCTATCCGTTGTAGCTCCAGCCCTCTTTCCCATCATTGCTATCATCAGTGCTCAAAATCCTCAGATTGATATTCACTTACTCACAACAGCCACCGTTATTGGCGCTCTATCTACTAATATCTCACCCTTTTCATCAGCTGGTTCTCTCATTCAACTCTCACTTCCCAATATAGAGGAACGTGGCCTTGCCTTCAAAAAGCAAATTATTCTGGGTGTCCCCATCAGCTTAAGTTTGGGACTCTTGACCACCTGGATTCTCATCCTTCTAGCTTCCTTAAGTTAGATTTATTATCTAACTTAAGGGTGGACTTGGTATAATAAAGTAGACACAAAATTAAGTGGAAACGAGGAAAAGTCATTATGCCAAGAAAAACCTTTGATAAAGCCTTCAAACTCTCTGCTGTAAATCTCATCCTGTAAAAATGATTAGTTCAACTTTAAAAATTCATCCCAATAGTCTTTATCGATGGATTCAAGAATATGAAAAATATGAAGAAAGTGCGTTCCCAGGACATGGGAGCGCACTTCGTCATACTCAATTTGAGATATAGTGAAATGAAATAAGAACAGGACAAATAGATCAGGATAGTCAAATCGATTTCTAACAATATTTTAGAAGTAGATGTGTACTATTCTAGTTTCAATCTACTATAGTAAAGTTGACTTTCCTGTACCATTTTTACCAGTAATTAATGTCACGTCTGAACTCGAAGTATCAAAAGAAATATTATCAAACAATTTACGATGATCCACCCTATACGAAATATTTTCTACTTTCATTTTTTCTCCTTTTGAACTAATAGCAAAAGAAACAGTTCTGTTTTCATACTCTTTCCCCTTCATCTATATTATTCGTAATGAAAAATAAAAAATAAAATTTTTTTAAATGATTATGATTTAGAATTTATTTAATATATTAAAAGAAGATATGAACAAATAAATTGGGAGATTGAAATTCATTTCTAGCAATTTGTTAGAAGTCACAGTCTACTATTCTAACCACAGTATACTATATGTGTTACAAGAAAAGACTCAAAAACTTCTCGTCAGTGTAAGAATGTTTGAAACACTATTTAAAACTAAATAACTATAAGAAGTAGATCAGGTGAACAATTTCAGTACCTACTCTATAAGCTATACGAAGATATTTTTCAACATGATGGATACAACGATCACTCTTTTAAAGCCATCTTATTTAGAAAAGAGAAACCATTTAAGCATAGATGGGACCTTCTTGCCCTGTTTTAAATTTTTCTTAAACTAGAGTCTGTAAAAGATTGGCTTCATTTTCACATTTTCTCCTAGGAGGAATGTCGTAATGCAAAAGAATTAAATTCAAATAAATCATAGCGATGACGACTAATCGAGTACTCAAACGGAGTTCCGTTATCCAAATAAGCCACTTGTTCTACTTCAAATACCGGTTCCGTTGGAAGGAGCTGCAAGTAATGTTGCTCATTTTCTGAACTAGAAGAAGCTCGTAAGATTTTTGTAGCACTGGCAATATGCAATCCTAACTTTCCTTCAATGTAATTGTAAATCGATTTTTGTAAAATATCTTCAGTAATACCTGGAATAACATCGGTACTCATATAAGTTTGTTCCAGAACATAAGGTTTACCGTCAATAATACGCAGGCGGTAAATATTATAAACTGGACTCTGCAAAGCGACCTGTAGTTTTTCTGCTAAAAATTCATTTGCAAATTCTAATTTGAAGTGAATAATCCTCGAGTCAATTGTAGAATGAGCATCTTCAGATATTTTTGTCAGTCCCCGGATATCTCTTTCTGGAACGATTAATTTTCTTTTTGAGCTGCCACGAGAGAGAACAAAGGTTCCCTGCCCACGTTTTCTAAAAATTAAGCCCTCAGAAACTAACAAGTCTAAAGCTTTTTTGATCGTCATTCGACTACAGGCAAACTGTTTAGCTAATGTCATTTCATCAGGCAATTGTTCGTTCATGGTATATTTATTACAAAGAATCTTTTCACGAATCTCATTGTAAATAAATAAATATTTTGTACTCATTTAATCTGGTTCTCTCTATAATATTCTAATAGTAGTATAACAAAGTTCAAGAAATGAGGCAAACACAAGATATGTATCAACAATTTTTAAAAATGTCTAGACAAATTTTAAAATTATGCTATACTTTATGTATAGAATAATAGAAAGGAGGTTGAGCATGAAAAAAAAGTTAGTATTTCCTAATCTGTTTTGGTGGGGAGCTGCTTCTAGCGGACCTCAGACAGAAGGTCAATATGGAAAAGTACATGAAAATGTGATGGACTACTGGTTCAAAACGCATCCAGAAGATTTTTTCGATAATGTCGGACCTCTTGTAGCCAGTAACTTTTTTCATACTTACACCGAAGATTTCCACTTGATGAAGGAAATTGGAGTTAATTCTTTCCGCACTTCCATCCAATGGAGTCGACTCATCAAGAATTTAGAGACAGGTGAGCCTGATCCAAAAGGTATTGCTTTCTACAATGCCATCATTGAAGAAGCTAAAAAGAACCAGATGGATCTTGTGATGAATTTACATCATTTTGATTTACCAGTGGAACTTCTTCAAAAATACGGTGGTTGGGAAAGCAAACATGTAGTGGAGTTATTCGTGAAGTTTGCCAAGACTGCTTTCACATGCTTTGGAGATAAGGTTCATTACTGGACAACTTTCAATGAGCCAATGGTCATTCCAGAAGCAGGATACTTATATGCTTTCCATTATCCAAATCTAAAAGGAAAGGGAAAAGAGGCCGTACAAGTCATCTATAATCTAAACCTTGCTAGTGCAAAAGTGATTCAACTATATCGCTCATTAGAACTTGATGGAAAGATTGGGATTATTTTAAACTTGACACCTGCTTATCCAAGAAGTAATTCTCCAGAAGACTTAGAAGCAAGTCGATTTACAGATGACTTCTTTAACAAAGTCTTCTTGAATCCAGCTGTTAAAGGAACTTTCCCAGAAAGATTGGTAAAACAGCTAGAGAGAGATGGCGTGTTATGGAGTCATACCGAAAAAGAGCTTCAACTGATGAAATCAAATACGGTTGATTTTCTTGGAGTAAACTACTACCATCCAAAACGTGTTCAAGCACAAGCAAATCCTGAGGAATATCAGACGCCCTGGATGCCAGACCAATACTTCAAAGAGTATGAATGGCTGGAGCGTCGCATGAATCCATATCGTGGTTGGGAAATTTTTCCGAAAGCCATTTATGATATTGCTATGATTGTGAAGGAAGAATATGGTAATATCCCATGGTTTATCAGTGAAAACGGAATGGGTGTTGAAAACGAAGCACGGTTTATCGATGAAAATGGAGTTATCGATGACGTGTATCGTATTGAATTTTATGAAGAACATTTAAGATGGCTACATAAAGCCATTGAAGAGGGAAGTCACTGTTTTGGATACCACGCTTGGACCGCATTTGATTGCTGGTCTTGGAATAATGCATATAAGAATCGTTACGGATTTATCTCCGTTGATTTAGAAACGCAAAAGAGAACCATCAAGAGCTCAGGAAGATGGTATCGCAAAGTAAGTGACAATAACGGTTTTGAAGTAGAAATTGAGGAGTAAAGAGAGGAGATATTCATATGAAAAACTCAAAATTTATAGACCAATTTGCCACCTTTGCTGGTAAACTAGGGAACCAAATTCATTTAAAAACCCTAAGAGATGCATTCGTAACAGTAATGCCATTATATATTTTGGCAGGTTTAATCGTTCTTTTGAACAACACGGTATTTAAGTGGATTTTCCAAGGGGATACATTAACAAGATTCCAATATTGGGGAATAACAATTGCAAACGGTACTTTAAGTATTTCAGGTATGATTATTGCTGTAATGGTTGGTTATTTCTTAGCTAAAAACAGAGATTTCGAAAACCCGTTAGCAGCATCAATGCTATCATTAGTTTCTTTAATTGTGATGATGCCAAATACAGTTTCTGTAGTTCCTGACGGAGCAAAAGATGCGGTAAACATTTCAGGTGTTCTTTCATTCAACAACACAGGTACAGGCGCAATGTTCGCCGGGGTTATCGTAGCGATTATTGCAACAGAATTATTCATTGAATTATCAAACGTTAAAGCTTTACAAATGAACCTTGGTGAAAATATTCCACCAGCTGTTAGTAGATCATTTAGCGTATTACTTCCAGTCATGACCGTCATCTCCTTATTTGGGGTTGTTTCAGCATTATTATTCAATATAACTGGAATGAACTTAATCTCAATCATTACAATCTTTATTCAAGAACCAATTCGTCATATTGGTACAAGCTTAATCGGGGTCATTATTATTTACTCTTTAGGAAATATGTTATGGCTATTTGGTATTCACCAAGCAGTTATTTACAGTGCCATCCTAGAACCATTACTATTAATTAACATTACTGAAAACATCACTGCAGCAAATAATGGACAAGCCATTCCACACATCATCAACCTATCACAAATACAAACATTCGCTTTAATGGGTGGTAGTGGATCTACATTATGTTTATTAATAGCAACATTCTTAGTGAGTCGCAATGCTGTCTCTAAAAACGTGGCTAAATTATCTTTTGGACCTGGTATCTTCAATATCAATGAACCAGTATTATTCGGTTACCCAATCGTTTATAACATTTCATTAGCTATTCCATTTATCACAGTTCCAGTCCTTGGTATTTTAATCAGCTACTTAGCAACAGTTACAGAATTCATGAGTCCTGCATTTATACAAGTTCCTTGGACTACACCAGTATTCTTAAATGCATGGTTAGCAACAGCAGGGGACGTGAGAGCAGTTCTAGTTCAATTCATCATCTTTGCACTTGGAGTTCTTCTATACATTCCATTTATCAAAGTTAATGACAAAGTTGTTGAACAAGAAATGGAAGGTTAAGATTATGAAACAAATTTTATTAGTATGTAATGCGGGAATGTCGACAAGTATGCTTGTTAAAAAAATGCAACAAAGTGCGACTGAACGTGGGATTGAAATCTCTATCCAAGCAAAATCAATGACAGAAGCTAAAAAGAATATCCATGAAGCAGATGTCATTCTAATTGGGCCACAAATTCGTTATGAGTTACTTGCTGTGAAAGAAATTGCAGGAAATATCCCTGTAGATACCATTGATATGCGGGATTACGGAATGATGAATGGAGCAAAAGTTCTGGAACAAGCACTTGCATGGATAGGAGAAATAAGATGACAGAAGAAATGGAATATATCTGTTTTCAGCTCATTGCCAATAGTGGAGCAGCCAAATCATCCTTTATTGAAGCCATCCAACTAGCTAAGGCAGGAAATTTAAAAGAAGCGAAAATTAAAGTTGAAGAAGCGGAAGACTCCTTAGTAGAAGCGCACAAGATTCACTCTAATCTCATACAAAAAGAAGCTACTGGAGAAAAAATAGGATTCTCCTTGCTATTTATGCATGCAGAAGACCAAATGGCTTCAACAGAGATTATTCAGTTGCTATCTAAAGAATTCATCGATCTCTATCAAAATAAATAGGAACACTGTCATTCCCATCTGTCTTTATTAATGACGACTACATTGTAGGAACCTCCAAAAGTTGGACAAAATGATTGAAAGGATTGGATCCTGCATTACACAAGATCCAATCCTTTTCTTTTACTCTAGTTTTTATAATATGTTGAATCTAGAATAGTCCACTGTAGTTTCTAAAAAATTGCTGGAAATGGATGTTAAGCTCCAATTTATTTGTTTATATCTTATTTCAGTTTACTATACTAGCTTATTATTCTAGTGAAAAATTGAATGAGCCACTATTTATTTAATATGTATGATGAGGGAATGACTCAAAAACTTCTTGTCGATATAAGAATATCTGAGATAGTATTTTAAAACGAAAGGACTATAAAAGCTCATTTCCTTCGCACTTATTTTATAGAGATCTATCATTATACTCTTTAGAAATCAAAAAGCAACACACCTTGTCATCGTTTTATCGTAAATCTGTTAATGAGGGGGCTAGTCTTATCTGCAATCTCAAATCAGTGTTTTGAGCTGAATGGCACTCGTTTTCTAGTTTGCTCTTTGATTTTAATTGGGCCTTAGTAAATACTACTCTTAAATTAAACTATAGTGAATTGAAATAAGATGTGAACAACTCTATCAGAAAAGTAAAATTAATTTCTATAAATGTTTTAGCAATTGTTTCGTACTATTTTAGATTCAGTCTACTATACTATATTTTTTATATATCAAAATGAAATAAGAACAGGACAAATCGATCAGGACAGTCAAATCGAATTCTAACAATGTTTTAGAAGCAGATATGTACTATTCTAGTTTCAATCTATTATATATTTTGTTTCTATTCTAGTTTTTCAAAAAGGGCAAAAAGGCCTCAATATCATAAAAAGGCATCCTATCAGGTGTTCAAAAACCTTGATAGGATGCCTTTTATCATAGAAAAATTACTGGATCTTTCCCTCAAATTGAGTTTTTGTCTTGCTTCTAGACTGATAAACAATTATTTACGGCGTCCTGGTCTTTCTTTGTAGCCATAGTATGCATCTTCGATGATTTCTTGCATATGGTCTACCATTGGAAGACGTGGGTTAGCTGGTGAACATTGGTCTTCATAAGCCAGGAAGGCTAATTTACGAGAATGTTCTTTCCATTCTTTTTCGTCAATTCCTTGGTCTCTAAAATTCATTTGGATCCCAATACGTTCACCGAGTTCGTAGACAGCTTTTGCGTAAGATTCAACCCCTTCTTCTGGAGTAGAAGCTGGAAGTCCAAGCATGCGTGCGATATCTTGGTATTTTTCATCTGCACGGTAGTAGTTGTACTTAGGCCATGTTGCTGTCTTAGCTGGACGTGTACCGTTGTAACGGATAACGTATGGAAGCAAGATAGCATTTGTACGACCGTGGATTGTGTGGAATTGCGCACCAATCTTATGGGCCATTGAGTGAGAAATACCTAGGAAGGCATTGGCAAAGGCCATACCAGCGATTGTTGAAGCGTTATGCATTTTCTCACGTGAGTGGAAGTCTGCATTCTTAACTGAGCTTTCGAGATTTTCAAAGACCAATTTAATGGCTTGAAGTGCTAAACCATCAGTGTAGTCACTAGCCATTTGTGATACGTATGCTTCTGTCGCGTGAGTCAATACGTCCATACCAGTATCAGCAGCAACAAATCCTGGAACTGTCAATACCAAAGCAGGATCTACGATTGCCACAGTTGGTGTCAATGAGTAGTCAGCGATTGGGTATTTACGGTTGTTTGCTTTATCAGAGATAACGGCAAATGGTGTTACTTCAGATCCTGTACCAGATGTAGTTGGAATCGCGATGAATTTAGTCTTCTTACCAAGCAATGGGAACTTGAAGGCACGTTTACGGATATCCATGAATTTTTGGACAAGGTCACGGAAGTCCACTTCTGGTTGCTCGTAGAAGAGCCACATTACTTTGGCAGCATCCATTGGAGACCCACCACCGAGTGCGATGATGGTATCTGGTTTGAAGGCACGCATAATCTCAGTACCACGGTTTACAGTTGTGATATCTGGATCCGGTTCTACATCCGCAAAGATTTGGTAAACAACCTTATTGCGACGAAGGTCCAGTTGTTCGATGATACGATCAAGGAAACCAAGCTCTACCATGGCATGGTCAGTAACGATCATGACACGTTCAACGTCACGACATTTTTGAAGGTATTGAATTGAATCACGTTCAAAGTATGTTTTTGAAGGAAGTTTCATCCATTGCATGTTATTTCTCCGTCTTCCGACTTTTTTGATATTCAAGAGGTTAATGGCACTAACGTTATCCCCAACTGAGTTGCGTCCGTAAGAACCACATCCAAGTGTCAATGATGGCAAGAAGGCATTGTAAACGTCCCCGATACCACCAAAAGTAGAAGGTGAGTTACAGATAACACGAATAGCTTTAACAGCTTTACCAAATTCTTTAGTCAATTCTTCGTCAGCTGTGTGGATAGCTGCTGAGTGTCCAAGACCGTTAAATTCAACCATTTGACGAGCCTTAGTAATACCATCTTCACGGCTTTCAGATTTCAAAACTGCAATAACTGGTGACAATTTTTCACGAGTCAATGGCTCATTTTCGCCAACTTCTTTACATTCTGCAGCAAGAATGTTTGTTCCTTCTGGAACTGTAAATCCTGCTTGTTCTGCAATCCAAGTTGCTGGTTTACCAACGATGTCAGCGTTCAATTTTGCACCAGCACAGTTTTTGCTGTTTGCTTTGACGCCGAAGCAGAACTCTTCAAGAAGAGCTTTTTCTTTTTTGTTTACAAAGTAAGTGTGGTAAGATTTGAACTCTGCTACAAATTCATCGTAAATTTCTTTATCAATGATAACTGCTTGTTCAGATGCACAGACCATACCGTTATCAAATGATTTAGACATGACGATATCGTGTGCTGCTTGACGAATGTTTGCTGATTTTTCAACATAAGCTGGAACGTTTCCGGCACCTACCCCAAGAGCTGGTTTACCACATGAATAAGCCGCCTTAACCATGGCATTACCACCTGTTGCAAGGATTGTCGCAACACCTTCGTGGTTCATAAGGGCACTTGTTGCTTCCATAGATGGTTGAGTAATCCATTGCACACAGTTTTCAGGAGCACCAGCTGCGATAGCTGCATCGCGGACGATACGAGCTGCATGAGCAGATGATTCTTGTGCTGATGGATGGAAGGCAAAGACGATTGGGTTACGTGTCTTCAATGAAATCAATGATTTGAAGATTGCTGTTGATGTTGGGTTTGTTGTTGGAGTAATACCACAAACAACACCAACTGGTTCAGCAATAAGAGTCAATCCTGTTACATCGTCTTCTTCGATAACGCCAACTGTCTTAGTGTGGCGCATGTTGTTTACTACGTGTTCACAGGCAAACAAGTTCTTAGTTGCTTTGTCTTCAAATACACCACGTCCTGTTTCTTCAAAGGCATGTAAAGCCAATTCTCCGTGGGCATCCAAAGCTGCTACTGATGCTTTGGCAACGATGTAGTCAACTTGTTCTTGATCCAATTTACGCATTTCTTCAAGGGCAACTAGAGCTTTTTGAACCAACTCATCTACGTGTTTTTCAGCAACGAGTTTCTTTTCCTCTGGTGTCACAGTTTTTTTATCAGCCATATTTTCCTCCATAGCTTTCAAGGAACGATATCCTTTGTTAATTTTTTCACAAGTTTATTATAACGCATTATTTCAACTTTGTAAACAGTTTCATAAACATTTCACAAAGAATTTTTAAACTCTTGTGAAACTTTTCTCATTTTCTTTTCTTATCAGGTTTTATCTTTGAAGTTTGTGAAATTTATTTCAAATATTTTTTATTTCACAAACTTGCTTGGAAGAGGGATTTGGAAAGAAAGGGATTTGCAGGTAAGCGCTTACCTTGCGATTCTAATAATACCTCCTTTGATAAGGAGGCTTTATTTTTGTTGAAAAACGCCTTGTTTAAAAGTTCCTTCATAAACGACTTCTTGTTCTGTTGTTAGTTTCCCTTTTCCTTCAGCCTGACCATTTACAAAATCACCTTCGTAGGTCCAGCCTTCTTTAGATTGAAAGGTACCTTTTCCGTTGAAGGCTCCATTGTTGAAGCCACCTGTATATTGGTCTCCATTTTGGAAGGTAATGGTACCTTGGCCATTCATTTTACCGCGGACAAGACTGCCATCATAAACAATCGTTCCATTATCGAGTTTTAAGACACCTTTTCCTGGAATATTTAGAAAAAAGACGAGTACAGCACAGAAAACAATGGTAACTACTGCCAAAAGCTCTAAACGTGGACGAGTCAGATAGACACGATACTTTTCGTAAAAATTCGTAAGATTTTCCACCTTAACTCTCCTTTTCTAAACGTTCTAACCAAGCTTGACAGCCCTCTTGAACACGTCGATAGGTTTCTTCAAAATCTCCTGTATACCAAGGGTCTGGAACACTTTCAGATGAAAATGAGTAAATCTTATCTTGACAGTCTACTGGACACATCTGACGTAAGTCAGAAATATTTGAAGCGTCCATTCCGATAATATAATCAAAGGCTTCAAAATCTTCCTTACTAATCTGAAGCGATGTCTTGTTCTTGTCATAAGGAATCTCATACTCTTGAAAAATTCCCTGAGTCCCCTTATGAATCGGATTGCCATGTTCCCAAGAGGAAGTTGCTCGACTTTGGATTTCGTAGTTATCTGTCATTGATTTCATAACAAACTCGGCCATAGGGCTACGGCAAATATTTCCCAGACAGACAAAGACTAATTTTTTCATCCCATTTCCTTTCTTTTATAGAAAACGGGAGTTCGTGATCCCGTCTTATTTTTCAATTGCGCCTTCTAGTGAAGCTGTTTCTTTCAGCGGTAATACTGTCTTGATAGCAGCTAGTTCAAAAGTCAAGTAAACTCCATCTACGTCAAGAACTATTGTTCCCTTCTCCGTATCTACTTCATCGACTGTTCCATAAAGTCCACCGATTGTAATCACTTCATAGCCTTTTTGTAGTTTATTTAAGCTTTCCATACGCTTTTGAGCTTGTTTCTTTTGAGAACGTTGCATAAAGAACATCAAGGCCATCATACCTACAAGCATGATTAAAAAAGTAATATTTGGATTCATTGTTTTCTCCTTTGTCTTTTACATAGGACTACTATATCAAATTTCAGCTACTTTTACAAGATTGTACCTTACTTTTCTGGTAAGAAAAACCAGAGCTTACGCCCTGATTTTTAGGATTATTTCAAGTTTCGAACAACTTTTACAAGATTTTCTACAGTAAAGCCATATTCTGCCAATACTTTTGGTGCTGGGGCAGAGGCTCCGAAGGTATCAATACCTAGAACGGCACCATCGAGACCAACATATTTGTACCAGTTTTGACTTGCACCCATTTCGACTGCAACACGACGGCGGACTGCATTTGGAAGAATTTCTTCCTTGTAAGCTGCATCTTGTTTATCAAAGACATCTGTAGATGGCATGCTGACTACGCGGATTTTTTCGCCTTGACTAGCCAATTCTTTAGCAGCTGAGACAGCAAGATTAACCTCTGAACCTGTCGCAATCAAGATGGTATCAAAGTCGGCTGCATTTTCATATACAACATAAGCACCTTTAGCAACCTTGTCGAAGTCTGTTCCATCTTCAACAGTCAAATTTTGACGTGTCAAGACAAGGGCAGTTGGTGTTTTCTCACTTGTCACTGCAAGGTACCAAGCTGCTTGCGTTTCACGCGCATCTGCTGGACGGAAAACATTTAGATTTGGCATAGCACGAAGACCTGCTAAATGCTCAACTGGTTCATGAGTCGGACCATCTTCCCCAACTGCGATTGAATCATGGGTAAAGACATAAGTCACAGGAAGTCCTTGTAAGGCTGACAAGCGGACAGCTGCCTTCACATAGTCAGAGAAGACGAAGAAAGTTCCACCGTATACACGAAGTCCACCATGAAGGGCCATCCCGTTCAAGATTGTTCCCATTGCAAATTCACGAACACCAAACTGAATGTTACGATTCAAGCGATTGGCATCGTCTTGAAGTCCATCCGTCTTGATATAAGTCATGTTTGAGTGAGCAAGGTCAGCTGATCCACCTAGAAAGGTTGGTAATTTAGCTGCCACAACATTCAAGGCATCTTGACTTGAATTACGAGTTGCTTGAGAAAAACCATTTTCTAAAGCTGGGAAGTCTGCTGGAGTCACTTCGACTGGATCACGTCCGTCGATGATGGCTTCTACTTCTGCAGCCAGTTCTGGATGAGCTTCTTTATAATCTGCAACTAATTTAGTCCAAGCTTGATAAGCTGATGCGCCACGGTCTGCAACATGTTCTTTGAAATCAGCATATACTTGTTCTGGAATTTCAAATGGTTCGTAGTCCCAACCGAGGGCTTGACGAGTTGATGCAGTTTCATCTGCTCCAAGAGGGGCGCCGTGTACAGCATTAGTTCCTTGTTTGTTTGGAGAACCGTATCCAATAACCGTCTTCACTTCAATCAAAGATGGCTTGCCTGAAGCTTTTGCTGTTTCGATAGCAGCATGGATGGCTTCCAAGTCTGTTCCATTTTCAACCAAGGCAGTATGCCAACCGTAGGCATTGTAACGGTCACGAACACTTTCTGTAAAGGAATCCTTTGTCTCACCATCCAAGTTGATATCATTTGAATCATAAAGAACAACCAACTTATCAAGTTTTTGCAAGCCTGCGTATGAAGCTGCCTCGCTTGAGACACCTTCCATCAAGTCTCCGTCTCCACAGATAACGTAAGTATAGTGGTCAAAGATATTGTAACCTTCACGGTTATATTTGGCTGCCAAGAAACGTTCTGCTTGGGCAAAACCAGTAGCAGTTGAAATCCCTTGCCCTAGAGGACCTGTCGTAGCATCAATCCCTGCCGTATGACCAAATTCTGGGTGACCTGGTGTTTTTGAACCCCATTGACGGAAACTCTTAATCTCATCCATGCTGACATCTTCAAAACCAGAAAGGTGAAGAAGAGCATAAAGGAGCATTGAACCATGACCTGCTGAAAGAATAAAGCGGTCGCGGTTAATCCAGTTTGGTTGAGCTGGATTGATATGAAGTTGTTTTGTAAAGAGGCTGTAAGCCATCGGAGCCGCTCCCATAACCACACCTGGATGACCTGAGTTGGCTTTATTAATGGCGTCAATACCTAGAAAACGAATTGCATTAACAGATAGATTTGACATAGAATTTCCTTTCTATTTGAGGTGATTATTGAATCACACATTCTATTTTACTATTATATGAAAATTATCCGTATCATGCAACATACGGATAACCTCCAAAGAATATTTTTATATTATAGCAAAGCTTTAAATTGAATGTTAGAGTCTTGTTCAAAACAATCATCAAAACCACGTGGATGATGGTATTCTACTAAGTGTTGATCTTGAGGATAAGTGTACTTACCGCCAACTTCCCAGATAAATGGATGGAAATCGTATTGCAAGCGATCTTTTCGCATTTTCCAAAGTTCTAGAATCTCATTAGTAGAAGCCATGAAGTTAGACCAGATATCATAGTGAACTGGGATAATGACTTTGGTACGCAGATTTTCTGCCATACGAAGAAGGTCGATAGATGTCATTTTGTCTTGGATACCTACCGGATTTTCACCATAGTTATTCAAAGCAACATCAATTTTAAAGTCTTTACCATGTTTTGCAAAATAGTTTGAGAAGTGAGAATCTGCACCATGATAGATGGTTCCACCTGGTGTTTCAAAGATATAGTTAACAGCCTTTTGAGCCATTTCTTCATCTGTAACAGCCAAGCCAGCAAGTTCACCGCCTGTCTCATCAGCACCGTTCACTGGGAGAGTTACCAAGCAAGTACGGTCAAATGATTCTACTGCATGAATCTTCATATCTTTTAATTCGATAGTGTCACCTGGTTTAACAACGATGATACGTTCTTTTGGAACACCCCATCCTTCCCAGATTCGTCCACAGTGGTAAGGACCGATAAACTTAACATGCTCTAACTTAGGATTATTGAGAATTGCTGCAGCTGTGTATGGGTCGATATGATCACTGTGGAAGTGTGAAACTAAGTAATAGTCTAGTTCGTTGATAGCAAATGGATCGATAACCATTGGCTGAACACGCAAGTTTGGTTGCAGCTTACGAACACCTGCCATATTTGCCATTTGGTGCCCACGAACCATATCTTTCACTTTTTTGGTTGATTTTCCACGGTTTGACCAAAGGTCCATGACAACGTTAGCACCAGCTGGTGTCTTAATCCAAGTACCACAGTTGCCTAGCCACCACATGGCAAAGTTGCCTTCAGGTACGACTTCTTCTTCGATTTCTTCGTTCAACCATGTTCCCCACTCTGGGAAAGTGGCTAAAATCCATGACTCTCTTGTAATTTCTTTGACGTTTGGCATATGTTGCCTCCTTTGGATATAATTGTTATCTTTGAGATTAGTATACCACCCTTCAAAACACTAAAAAAGACCAAGAAAAACACAGGTTTGTGTTCATCATTGGACTGTCCTTCAAATATCTTCCAAAAAAGCTTGAACTACTATTTCTTGATTTATAAGTGTTTGAACCTCTTCTTGGAACTTACTAGCCAACTTGCTGTCTACAATATAAGACGAAATAAGACTAGAAAGATTTTCACTGAAACTTTTGCTCTTATTACGAAATATATTGTGTTTAAGATAGTCTAGCATTTTCAAAATATCTTCTGCTTCAAGGATAGGATTAACCCTTAAAATCGGAAATCTGCTATCCAAATCATCATTAGTAGTAATCACTACATCAACTTGTGCAATATCTTCCACACTCTTAAATTGTTCTGTTGTAAATACAGTGTCAATTTGCTCATTTGGAAAATAAAGTTTGCATTGTTTCAGCAAAAGTCTCGAAACCGCAACACCTTCATCACAAACGAGATAAACTTTTTTCATATTTTTTTGAGATGATGGTGTATATTTTAAAAATCCTCCAATATGAATCGTCAAATAGGCAATATCATCGTCTGTTAGCCGAATAAACCATGCTCCTTCTAAAATTTCCGCAGATTTTCTAGTGACTAAAAATAATTCTCCATACTTGGATCGAATTTGTTTTGTTAGAGGATTTTTAGAAAAAATACCGTAAGTCTTTCTAAATAACAAGGCTTTACAGTGGATCATCAAATTTCGTAACAAATCATCCTTGTTCTCAATCTCCATTCGGATTTGTGATTCAAAATACCAGATAAATTCTTCTAAAGCAAGTTTTAATTGCCGAAAATCATCACTTTCTGCATGAATATCCAAATCTTTACGATAGGAGAGGAGGAGAACAGCTACAAGAGAAACTTCAAGTCCTGACAAAGAAATTTCAAACTTTTGAAACAACCGTTCTCCTAATTTCTTAGACACCTGATACTCTATTCTTTTTCTTATCAAAGAAAATTCTTTCTCTATATCCTGATGTCTTTCTTGATACTGTTCAACATTATGACAGCTTAACAGCAAATAAGGTAGAACCTGCAACATAAAAGTTATTTCATGATGGTTTATTTTCTTCCCTAAATCTTGTTCAACTAAAGGAACCTGTTCCTTAAAAAATTGGTTCATTTCAACAGAAAGCAAACACTCATCATCTAACCTCTCTTTCATCTTATCTTCTAAAATAGATACAAAAGTGGCATTTTCTTCCATAAAAATATGATATAGAAGCGATTGAAGATACTGAATTTTATTAAGAGGGTGGGCATGAAGGTTGTATCCCTGTGACTTGCTCACTTGCAAGATCACCTGATATTGTTCCAAAGTTAGTTGATAACGAATACTATTCAAATCATTGAGAACAGTATTCCTAGATACCTCTGTTAACTCTATCAATTTTTCAATCGTAATACGTTCTTTAGAAATACCTATCCATAGTAACATTATCATCATACGTTCATGCGCACTCATGATATAATCGTACGAATCTACTTCCGATAATAGTTTACAACAAGCATCTCTCTGCTCTTCCGTTAAGTGAATACCAATTCGTGGAATACTAATGATGTGAAGCGCCTCGTCACCCAGAGCAGCATTGATTTTGTCAATGTGATAATAAATTTTCCTTCTTGACTCTTTCAAATCTTTCGAAATCGCCATAATCGTTTTGGACGTTTCTTGATCCATCAAATATTGAAGCAAATCACAACTTGCCTTATCCAGTACCATATTAAAAAATCCCCCAAATCTATTGATATCACAGCAATTCTTTTTATTTTACCATATATATATCAAGCGCTATTTCTAAAAAATCTTTTAAAATTACTTCAACTCCAACTTTACTCTCAATAAAAATCAAATGTAAAAAGAGGAGCTAAATTTATCTTTTTCTCCTCCTTCATCGTTCTTACTTTTGACCATAATAAGCATTTGGTCCATGTTTACGTTGGTAGTGTTTTTCTAGTATGTACTGGGGAGCAGGTCCAACTCTTGGATTGATTTGTTCTGTAAAGCGATTCATCTTTGATACTTCCTCTAGTACGACAGAGTGATAAACAGCATTCTCTGGATTTTTGCCCCAGGTGAATGGACCGTGATTGCGTACAACAATTCCTGGTACTTCAACCGGGTTAAGTCCGCGATGTTCAAACTCTTCTACGATAACCAGGCCAGTATCTTTTTCATAGGCCACTTCTACTTCGTCCTTGGTCAAACTACGGGCGCAAGGGATTGAACCGTAGAAATAATCTGCATGGGTTGTTCCGTAGAAAGGAATATCACGACCTGCCTGAGCCCAACCAACAGCTTCTGTCGAATGGGTGTGAACCACACTACCAATTTCTGACCAAGTCTTATATAATTGCACATGAGTTGGGAGGTCGGAAGATGGTCTTAAATCCCCTTCTAGGATCTTACCATCTAGATCAGTCACTACCATGTTTTCAGGTGTCAATTCGTCATAATCCACGCCTGATGGTTTGATAACAATGACACCGAGTTCGCGATTAACTTCAGATACATTCCCCCAGGTAAATTTGACAAGTCCATGTTTTGGCAATGATTGATTGGCATCACAGACTCGTTTACGCATAGCATTGATTACTTGATTCATCTTACATCAAACCTGCTTTCTTAATGAGTGGATAGAGAAAAGCTTGCGCCTCTTGAATGGCTGCGCGTGTTTCTTCTACTGTTTCACAATTTTCAGACCACATTTCGATTAGGAAAGGTCCATTATAATTGGTTTCCTTTAAAATATCGAAAGCTTCTTCCCATTTGACACAACCTTGCCCGAAAGGTACATCTCGGAACTGGCCCTTTGAACTTTCTGTCACTGCATAAGTATCCTTGAGATGGAGAGCTGCGATGGCATGATGACCAAGATAAAACTCACTATAGATATCATTATGCCATGCAGACACATTACCAATATCTGGATATACAAAGAGGAAGGGAGAGTCAATCTCTTTTTCTATAGCCAAATATTTTTCGATGCTACTGATGAAAGGATCATCCATAATTTCAATAGCAAGTACCACCTGAGCTTCTTCAGCCCAGTCACAGGCTTTTCTCAAATTTTTGATAAAACGTTGGCGTGTCTGGGGTGACTTTTCCTCATAGTAAACATCGTAACCAGCTAATTGAATCGTACGAACTCCCAAGTCTTGAGCTAATTCGATACATTTTTTCATGAGTTCTAGAGATTTTTCCTCTAGAACTGGATCTTTTGAACCCAATGGGTAGCGACGATGGCCTGAAAAACAGATAGAAGGAATACGAACACCAGTTTCATAGATTGCTTTGACAACTTCCAAGCGTTCTTCCTTACTCCAGTCAAGTCTTGCTAAACGCTCGTCACGTTCGTCAATAGACATCTCGACAAAATCAAAGCCTAACTCCTTGGCAAAATTTAAACGTTCTAGCCAAGTACAGTGTGTTGGGGTTGCCTTTTCATAAATTCCAATTGGACGTACCATGATTTACCCCCAAATTCGTTTGATTTCATCCTTGAAGGCACGCGCTGCTCCTGCTGGATCCACAGCCTCTGTAATTCCACGACCTGCGATAAAGGTAAAGACATCAATACCTTCAAAGAGTTTGAGAGTATCTACATCTAGACCACCTGTTACAGATACACGGAAGCCCATGTCAATGAGTTTTTTAACCTTATTAAGGTCTTTTTCACCCCAAGTTTCACCAGCAAGAAGAGCATCACGAGATTGGTGATAAATAGCTTGTGAGATACCTGCATCTAGCCAAAGCTGAGCTTGTTCAAAAGTCCAATCGCCATAAAGCTCGATCTGGATTTCGCCTCGTTCTCCTCGTTCAGTCTTGATAGCCTTTAGAGCTGCTTCCATAGTAGGGATGGTTGCACAACAGATACAAGTCATCCAGTCTGCTCCACGAACCGCATTATTTTTAGCAACTGTTCCACCAGCATCAGCACATTTTGTGTCTGCCACAATAATCTTATCTGGGAAAAGGCTACGCAAGACTTCAGCCAGTTCACTTCCAACTTGAAGCAAGCAAACAGTTCCAGCTTCGATAATATCTACTTCCTGACCAACAGAAACAGCTGCTTTAATCGCTCCTTGCAAGTCTGAATGGTCTAATGCAACTTGTAAATTAGGTATTCTTTTTGTCATTTCTTTATTCCTCTTTCTAACTTTCCAAATCCAATCCTTCGAGATAAGGGCTATCCTTAGATTCTTCAATCATAGCCAAGACATCTTCTTTAGTCTGGCAAGCCTGTAAACGTGCAATAGAATCTTCTAATTCAAATAGGGCAATAATTTGTGGAATGGCTACACTTGTGTGAATTTTTGAACTTGTTGCTGCTAGTGCCAACAAAACAGATACCTCTTTCCCATCTGAAAATACAACAGGATTTTGTAAGGTAATCAATGAAAAGGCATCACTTTGCACACCTGCTTCAGGTCTAGCGTGGGGCATAGCCATACCTGGCATCAAGATATAGTAAGGCCCATACTCTTCAGTCGATTCAATGATAGCATCGTAATACTCTGGCAAAATTGCCCCACTTTCAATTAAGGGATCTACTGCTACCTTGACTGCTTCTTTCCAATTGTTAGCCTCTAAACCTAGTCGGATCGAGTCATTGTCAATTAAAGCTTGTTTTAAATTCATATCTGCCTCCTTTATTTAAAGAGGGAGAAGGACAGAAACGATAACTCTCAGTTTCTGTCCAGCCCCCTCCAACCTTTTACTGTAGTGCTTGACTGAGTTTTTCGGTGATTTCTTTATCATCCATCAAGTTATCAAGCCCAATTAACTTCCCATTAGTTCGCCCTTCCAATTCTTGAATCAAATGAAGAGAAGCGATTACGATGTCATATCCTACTGCTAAACCTTTAGCTTCACCGACACTGCATGAATTGACTGTAAAATCTGTTTGATTAAGCTTACGGAGAGCATTTTCAACCTTCATCTTGATAACCATTGATGAACCCATTCCATTTCCGCACGCTGCTAATACTTTAACCATTTTATTTCTCCTTTTCTAGATACTAAGCTTCTTCTTGAACTTCACCGTTGTAATATTTCTCTTTATCTTTTGCTTTGGCAAATTGAAGTTGAGGAATAACAAGCAAGAAGAGACACACAAGTACATAACCAACAATACCAAGGTATTTGAAGATATATCCAAATCCAAGCCATGGGAATTCAAAGTCGATATTTCCATGGTAGCCACCATAAGATGCCAAATCGAGAAGGGCCACACAAAGAGCTCCTAGAGCAACTTGAAGGACACCTGATATAAAGGAAAGGATAACAGCCGCTTTCCATCCGCCGCGTTTATCAGCGTAGACCGCAATGGCTGCATTGTCAAAGAACACTGGTACAAATCCTGTAATAATAAGAATCGGATTTTTAAAGACGATGAGCAAAACAATTGTAATCAATTGACCAATCAAACCAAAGGTAAATCCTGACAAGACAGCATTTGGAGAACCAAATCCATAAGAAGCTGCAACGTCAACCGCTGGGAATGAACCTGGCAACAATTTGTTTGAAATACCTTGGAAGGCGTTTGTCAACTCAGATACGAACATTCGGACACCTTGCATCAAAACGAACAAGTAAACTGAGAAGGTAAAGGCTGTTTGGATAATGTACATAAAGAAATCTTGTTTAGCAGGATTGAATAGAGTTCCTGAAGTGATGACTTCTTTATTAGACATAATGTCTGGACCCAAGATTAAAAGAATGGCTCCGAAGAATACGAGCATCAAGGTAGCAGATGCAACAACTGTATCGTGGAAGATTGAGAGGAACTTAGGTAATTTAAGATTGTCTAAACTTTCTTCTTTCTTACCAAAGCGTCCTGCTACTTTATCTACAAACCAGATTGCAAATTGCTGTTGGTGACCAATCGCAAATCCGCCACCACCAGTCAAGCGTTGAGTTGCCTCAACAGTCATATTTGAACTAACTGCCCAGTAAAGTCCACAGATGATACCAATCGCTGCTGTACCGTAAGCATTGCGCAATTGTGGTACTAAGAATAGAACCATAAGAGATACTGTTGCAGCTTGTTGTACCATGATGTGACCAGTAATAAAGAGGGTTCTTACCTTCGTAATCTTTCGAAGAGCTACGAGCAAGATATTTATTCCAAAACCAATCAATAGAGCTGTAGTTGCAGTTCCAACAAAATCTGGAAACTCTGCTACAATTTTGTTGTTTGCTGCAGCAAGTCCAAAGTAAGGGTCGATAACCGCTGCACCAATTTGGAATTTGTAGTTAAGAGCTGCTAAGATTGGACGAAAGGTTGTAACCAAACCACCAGCACCCACGTTAAGCAACATATACCCTACTGTTGCTTTAACAAACCCTGAAAAAACGTCATGGGCAGGTTTTTTCAAAAGTGCATATCCTATCAACACCAATAAACCTACGAAAAATGCGGGATTCTGCAAAATATTGCTAGAAAACCAATTTAGAACACTTGAAACGACTTCCATAATTGTTCTCCTTTTGAATTGTTTTTGTAAGTTTATTATATAATGCGAAAGCGCAAACAAAAAGACCAAGAATTACACAGCGGACTGTTCACTCTTGGACTGTATGATTTATGATGTTTTACAAATTATCTTATTTTCTCGTAGCTAGATAATAGGGAAGAATTTTAGAATAAGACTTCAATAAGCCTTCTACGATTTCTTCTTCAGACGAATTTTCTGTCATAGGAACATCTACCTTCACTAAAACTTTTCGAACTTCTTGACTTCTCACCTTCTCGCGTAAAGTACGACGCTTTTCTTCATTCGCCTCCCACCGTTGACTTTGACCATTAGAGTAGGTTAGATAATAAATCCCTTTAACGGTTGGAATGTCTAAAACTTTGGCCTGCTTGCCCAGTGTTTGCTCATCCTTCTTACGTTCGATGAAACTGACTTCCAAAGAAATTCCAAAGTCAGTAGATGTCCCATACAAACGTAAGGCCATCATAGGTTCTGTCACTTGTCCGTCTCTCTGTAGATAAACCCAAAAATGTGGTCTCAAACGCTGGGCCTGATTCATCCACTGGCTAGTCTGTTGGAGTTGCCATTCTGGATGGCTTGCTTGAAAGGCTTTGGCCAGTTCTGTAAAAACCTTTCGGGCCTCTTGTCCTTTGTGGCGGAATGCCAGCATCTTCTCTCGCTCTGCTCCCGCTTTATCAGGATTACGGTACTGCAAACCAGCAAAGTCTAAATAGTCTCTTATCTTATTCAACATCAGTTTAACCTCCTCTAACTAGCAAAAAATCAGGATAAACCTGATTTTACTTATTCTGTATCTACAACAACATAGCGATTTGGCTCATCACCTTCAGAGTAACTAGTCACGCCATCCATACGTGAAATAATACGATGGATAATCTTGCGTTCGCTATTTGACATTGGATCTGTTTTATGACTGCGCCCTTCTTCCAAAACACGAGTCGCCAATTTTTGCGCATAGGTCTGCAAGACTTCTGCACGGTGTTCGACATAATCATTGACATTGATTGTAACGTAGAAGGTTCTGGAATAGCGGTTGTAAAGATAATTTTGAGCCAACAGTTGCAAGGCCTTCAAGACTTTACCATGGTAGCCGATAATACGACCTGGTTCGTTGGTGTCAATTTGTAGATTGATGCTACGACGGTTATAATCATTTGAAAGTGTAGCCTCAACATCCATGTCATCAATAATCGTTTGAACATAAGCCATTACTTCCGTAGCTACTTGTTCAATATCAAAGTTCGTTTCAACTTTCAAGCCCAAGTCTTCTAGTTCTTGACTTTCAGCTTGGTCTTGCTCAGTTTCAAGGTCATCAGCGCCTGCTTCTTCCCTCATCGCTTCCTCGATTTGAAGTTCATTTAAAATCTCAATGTGACCAGTTTCTTCTAAGATAGTGCTGGCATGTCTTTCATGTTTTAAGATTTCAGCCTTGACTTCATCAGAAATACCTTGACCTTCTTCCTCTATTTTTTTAATAGCATCAACCACATGACCAAGGTCAACGGTTTCTTCACTAACCGTCTTCACAGGCTCGTTCAAATCATTGATTTTTTTCGGAACGCCTTTTACTACCTGTTGATTTGCTTTGACAACAGTCGTTTCACTAATCGCTTCAATATCCACTTGGGCTGGTTTTTTACCAAATAGACCAAGAAAGCCTTTTTTCTCCCTAGAAATGACTTTGATATGAGCCTTCATTCTTGGAATATCTAATTCTTTCAATCCTTTCTGGATTGCTTCTTCAACAGTTGAACCTGTAAATACTACCACTACCAGATTCCTCCTTATTTATTTCGTTTTCTGAGCCTTTTTCTTGGCTTTTCTTTTTCTATTTTCCAAATCTTTTTGTGCCTGTACTACGGCCTCGCGCTCTGCGATAATCTTGAATGGATTATTCAAGAAATAGGTTTGCAAGACTTGATAAGCATTAGACACTGTCCAGTATAGGGCGACTCCACCTGGCGCATAAACTGCAAAGATAAAAATCAAGACTGGAATCCCATACATCATCGCAGTCGTAGCGCCATTTCGCTCAGACAAAGCTTTGTTGGACAACCAAGTACTTAAAAAGGTGAATACTGCTGCTAAAATCGGAAGAACAAGGGTTGTATCCACACTACCAAGGTTAATCCATAAGAAATGACCTGTCTTTAAAAAGTCAACTCTTGATAGGGCTTGGAACAGGGCCAAAATAACCGGCATCTGAATCAAAATCGGCCAAAGAGAGTCTGACTGTCTGACACCCATTTCTTTAAATACTTTACGCATTTCCTGCTCTAGTTTGGTTCTGCTTTCCATATCTCGACCTGGATATTGTTCTCGAAGCGCCTTAATGCGTGGCTGAGCTTCCTGCATTTTCCTAGAAGCCACCATTTGCACCTGAAAGACTGGCAAGAGGACTGTACGAATCAAGACCGTAAAGAGAATAATCCCCACTCCGATACTAATATCAAACGATAAAAAGCGAATGATTTCCGCAAAGAAGTAAACCAATTTACTCCAAAAATCAGCCGATTCGGCTGTAATATCGCTAGTTACCCCATTAGTCGCACAGGCTGTCATGATTAACAGAGACAGTCCTAGCAAACTAGTCAACTTTAGTTTCTTTTTCACTCCCATTTCCTTCCCGGTAAATCTTTGATAATTTTAATACATGGAGTAGATTTTTCTCCATCTCTGCGTATCCCAAGGTTTCGACTCCTTTTCGAGCAATGACAACAAAGTCGACATCTTCTACCAGACTCCCTTTTGCATTCTGGATAATATGCCGAATCCGTCGCTTAATTTGATTTCTAGTGACGGCATTCCCCAGTTTTTTGCTAACTGATAGACCTACTCGAAAACGGTTTTTCTGGTTTTCTAATTGGTAGACCACAAATTTGCGATTAGCAAAACTTGTCCCCTCCTTGAAAATCGCCTTAAAATCTTTCTCTCTTTTTACACGAAAGTTTTTCTTCAAAACTCAACTCCATCTATTAAATTACTACTATTATACCATATTTTTCAAAAAAGCCAATCATAGCAAGGTTTTGGACAATTTCATCAGAAAAAGAAGCTGGAAAAATAACTTTCCCAACTCCTTGTATTGAATATTTTTTTAGTTTCACTTATTTTTTCAAGCGTTCAACGTCACGGGCAATGACTAATTCTTCATCTGTTGGAATAACCAAGACACGGATTTTAGCTGCCTCTGTTGAGATGTCTCCTGTAACGCCAAAGACATTCTTTTCATCATCAACATCACAACCAAACCACGAAATCCCTGAGATTACATCACGACGGAAACTCTCTGCATTTTCACCGACACCTGCTGTGAAAACAATGGCATCTGCTCCATTTAGCACTGCAAGGTACTGACCGATATGTTTTTGGATACGGTCAACATACATTTCATAAGCCAAGCTAGCCTCGTGATTCCCTTCTGCTACAGCTGCTTCTATATCGCGCATATCGCTAGAATTAGCAGAAACTCCCAAAAGACCTGATTCACGGTTAAGAACACGACTGATATCTTCTGGTGTGTTAAAATCCTCTGTATATTGCATTAAATAAGGAATGATAGCTGGATCAATATCCCCTGTACGCGTTCCCATCATAATACCACCAAGAGGAGTGAACCCCATAGAAGTGTCTACAGATTTGCCGGCTTTCACAGCTGTAATTGAGCCTCCGTTACCAATATGACAGGTAATTAACTTCAAGTCTTCTAATGGACGTCCCAAGAGTTTTGCAGCTTCTCCTGCTACAAACTGGTGACTTGTACCATGAGCACCGTATTTACGAACCTTGTTTTCTGTGTAATATTTTGTTGGTAGAGGGTAGCGATAAGCTTTCTCTGGCATACTTGTGTGGAAGGAAGTATCAAAAACAACTACACTGGTAATGTCTGGCAACAATTCCTTGAAGGCACGAACACCTGCTGCATTGGCCGGGTTGTGTAGAGGAGCCAACAAACTCAACTCTTCAACTTTTTCTAAAACATCTCCCTCAACAACTGTTGATTCTTTGAAATATTCTCCACCAGCAACAACACGATGTCCAACACCTGTAATCTCGTCATAAGCCTTGATAATATCGAAACGAATCAAGTCATCCAATAAAATTTTAACGGCTTGTATATGATTTTCAATATCCAAAATTTGTTGTTCAGAACGGCCGTCAAATTTTACAGTTGAAATTGAATCTTTCAAACCGATACGTTCAATCAAACCTTTCGCCAATACTTTTTCTTCTGGCATTAAGTATAATTGCCATTTCAAACTTGAACTTCCTGCATTGATTGCAATTGTTTTTGTCATAACATGATACCCCTTTTTAAGCGTTTTCAACTATTATAACAAAATCTATTTTATATTTCAGTACCTTGAGTCCATTTTTGAAAATTTTCTTTAAATTTCATTAAAACACTTGCATCTTGCAAGCTAGCAAGTGGATAAACAAAAGGCTCTACTGCTATTTCATTTTTCTTCTGTAAGATAAAAATAGTCTTAGATTGTTTGGCATTAGCAAAGAGATTTTCAGGCAGACTAATCATAGCAACCAGACTCGCCTCTTCTTTCAGCCATTCTTTTAACAAATCACTTTGAGGACTGGTCAACAAATCACTCGGAGCTAGAAAAATAGCGTATCCGTCTGACTTGAGGTACTTAAGCCCTTGTTCCATGAGCAAGTGATGGGCGTAAGTATGTTCTTGGCTAGAAGCAACTTGATGGCGCGACGCAACGGCATCATCAGGATAATAGCCGACAGGCAAGTCACTGATGACCACATCGCTTTCTTTGAGCATTTGTGGGCGAACGGCATCTCCTTGGACAAAGCCAGCCTGCAAACCAATTACATCTGCCATGCTAGCTGCCAGATCAATCAGCAAATCATCCACTTCCATTCCCAAGTAATCCACCTTTTTAGTAAGCGAGGTCAAGAAAATAGCGCCTAGAATTCCCATCCCAGAACCCATTTCGAGGATAGTAATTTCCTCCTCTTTAAACAACTCTTCCACAATAAACACCAAAAGCAAAGCAATAGCATCCGGTGTAAACTGGTGATTGGCCTGCAAGGGTTCTGTTTGCCCAGCCTTCATCAAGAGAAACTGGTAGGTCTTGAGCCATTCTTCTTTGCGTAGTGCTAAACGCTTAAGGGTTTGATTGTTCTCCTTGACCTGGTTTAGCTCAGTTTCACCATCCAGATAGATGCTATTTTGCTCCACCAAGGCGTCATAAAAGTTGGTCGCCAAATCACTTTGGATGACTTGGACATTCTCTAGTAAATAGGTATAAGCTTGTTCAATTTTTTCAAAATCCATATTCCTATCTTACCAAATTTCCCTTCTTTTTTCCATCCTTATAGAAAAATCACTCCCTGACTAGGCGAGTGATTTTTGGGCTACTATTAAAAAGAATTCTGAGTGATTTCCTTGAAACAGGTCTTCAGCACTATAGAGAATCTGACTATGCACAGATGAAAAACCATGCTCAATTAGCTTGTTTTCCAGTTCAGCTAAATCAAATCCATGATGATTAGCTTCTGTCTTGGTAAAATCAGCAATGATGAGTTTCCCATCTTCCTTCAAATGTTGATGAAACAGTGAGAGAGCCGCATCCAAATCAGGCATATGATGAAGAACCCGACTAACAGCAAGGCAATCAAACTCTTTCTCCAAGGGATTTTTCGGTAAATCTTGCTCCAAAAACTGGATATTCTTGATTGCTTGCTGCTCCACTTTCAAACGAGCTTGCTCCAACATTTTCTCAGAAATGTCTACAAGAGTGACTGACTTAGCCTGCTTGGCTAGGGGTTAGGGGCAAGGCTAATAGACCCGTGCCACCACCGAAATCTAAAATTTCTTTGTCTGATAGAAGATCAATCTGTTTCTCGGCTGCTTGACATACCAAGTTTGCGAGGAAGATATTTTTAGGGGAATCGAAAGTTTCTGCTTTGTGGTTAAAATCATGTTTCATATCTTTAATTTAGCACAAAGTATAGTAAACTGAAATAAGATATAAACAAATGAATTGGAGCTTAACATCCATTTCCAGCAATTTTCTAGAAACTACAGTGGACTATTCTGGATTCAACGCATTATAGTTGAATTGACTATGAATTCTCTTTCTTTTCAGGCTTCTCTTCTGATTTTTTCTTCTCCACTTTTTCGCTTGAATCGGTCGCTACCTCTTCCTTTTTATCTCTTTTCTCTTCTTTGATTTTGACTGAAGGAAACAGAAACTCATATTGGCTCTTATCCGTACGAACCCTCGTCACTAAGCCAGTTTTCTTGTTTTGATAGCTTACCTGACCTAGATTAAAAAACTGTTCCCCACTTTCTTGCTCAACCTTATCTTTGGTTCGTTTAGCCATAGCAAAAGCAACCAATTTTTCTTTATTCAAAGCATAGTCTTGATAGTGGGCGACTTGTCGGTTCAAATAAAATTGCAACAAAAGACTAAAGATGGCTGCTATGGTGACTGCGTAGAGGAGAACACCTGCCTTAACTTTTTTCTTTTTCCACACGATAGATGAACTCCCTTTCTAAGCCTTTTTGGAACTGGAAATGAAAGCGAACCAGTTGATTGTCCTCTGTAATCCGTACAGATTTGAGTCCATAAACCATAGGCTGATAACCTCGACCACGAGCATTCGTTTTACGGAAATCATCTGACTTTGACTTACCGATGGCGATGTCCTTGCCATCTTGCTTCATGTATAGGCGATTGCCTTCTACTTTTTCGAACTGCGAACGGTCTAATTCTACCTCAAGTTGGTCCACAAACAAGAGCCACTCCTTTTGCTCGCTTTGTTGCTGGTAGCGAACTTCTGAAATGAGGAGCTGACTCATAGCTTGAAAAAGGAGTAATCCCCCACTGATGACAATGAGGGCAAGCAGGGATTCTAACAAGGTAAAAGCCTTGACCTTATGGCTCTTTGATTGCCAACAACTGTTCTGAACCATGGTAGACCTCCAATCCTTTTTCACTAGAAAATACCTGAATCTCAACTCCGTTGATGCTTACCTGATTTTGCCCCGTCTGCAGGGCCATCTTAGCTACCCTCAAGACTTCTTCCTTTTGCAAGATTTTTGCTTCCTCTTGCCTATTTTTTTGAATTTGTCCCAAAAGGAGGGTCGCAATGCTGGCAAAGATAGCTAGAGCGACTACTGCTTCCAGTAAAATCACTGCCCTAATTTTTTGTTTCCTTAATGCGTTTAATTTTTCCATTTCCTAGATATAATTGATAGCGAATCGCTCCTTTACTGGTCTGAAATTCAACCTTAGCCAGGGACGAATTGCCCCCAGCTCGGTCAAATGTAATACTTTGGCCTGATGGGGCCTGAATTCCTTTAGGGACTGGCAACTTTTGACTGCCATTGCTAAGCGTCTGCCCATCTAAGTTCAGACTAGTCTTTTGCTGACTGGCTACACTGCGTTTTTGGGTTTCCCGATAGAGTTCTTCAAACTCCATAAAGAAAATCTGTTCCTCTACCGCTGAAAAAGTGGACTGGACAGAGCCGGACAAGCCCAAGGCAAGGATACTCACAAGTCCCAAAACCAAGAGACTTTCCAGCATGGTAAAGGCCTTAATCATTGACTTTACGATTTGCTCCTCCATTTTTATCATTGTATTCTTTATAAGCTTTAGCCTGTTCTTCCGTGATGCGTCCATCTGCTTGTAACTTTCTTAGGCTAGCATCTTCATTCTTTTCTAAGCTATAAAGTTCTGCCTGGCTTTCCACCACCTTAACAACAGCTGCTTTTCCTTTGTCATTGACTGCTTCTTTTTGCTTGGTCAGATTAGGTACAAAGAGCAAGAAAAGCACGCTGATAATCAGCAAGACCACCAACATCTCCACCAATGTAAAAGCTTTAACCTTAGCTTTTTTCAAGAATGTCATCATTTTTTTCATTTTAAAAATTTACCTCCATATTTTGATACATGGGCATGAGCATTGCCGCATAAAGTAAAACGATAATCAGTGCCACAAAGATAAAAACCAGTGGCTGCACCAAATTCATGGTGCGGTTGACTCGGGTAAAAAAGGCTTCCCAAGTTTTTTCAGCATAGATTTCCAACTCACTACCCAGCTTGGACTTAACTTCCCCATACTCTATGATGAGACTCAATTCCTTCCTAAAGAAAGGATAGGTTCCTATCGTCTGAGAAAATTCACGGCCATTTTTCAGGGTTTGAGCCAGATCTTGACCGACTTCTTTAAAGAGCTGGGAACCTTGTTCCTGCATCATTTGAAAAATCTGCGTCAACTCCATTCCCTGTGAAATCATATTCCCCCATTCACGTGCATAATAGGCTGTCAAGTAGGTCTGCACAAAGATTCCAATAAAGGGAAGGCGTGCTAAGATAGAAAAGACACTCATCTTAGAACTTCTTTTATAAAAAGTGAGTGCTAAAAGGGCAAGCACGGAAACAAGCCCTACCATGCCTAGAAAAATTTGGGGCAGATTACCGATAATTTGGGTGGCAATATTGCTACTATCCAGTTGTGGGAGCAGGTAATTCCGTAGCCCCAGCATAATTAAGAGAAGAAAACCCAGCAAAATCAAGGGATAGGTCGCTACTTCAATCAATTTTTTCTTGACCTTAGCCAGATTGTCCAGATATTCTTCTATCTTTCCCAAACTCAGGTGGAGATTGCCATGAACTTCAGCTAGGGATAACTGAGTGACAATAGCACTTGAACATCCCAAACTTTCCATCATTTCTGAGAATGATTTCCCCTGAGACAAGCCCACACGCATCTGGGTCACACACTGCTTGTCCAACAAAGCACTCCTATCTAAAAAGGAGATAGTCTCCACCAGATGAAAACCGCTAGAAAAGAGATTGTTAAATAGGGTGATGATATTTTTTTGCTTAGCTGTAGCTAATTTTTTCCGTCTCAGCCTGAAGACTTGTGATATGTCCATCTTTAAGAAGCTGGTCAATTTGCTCATTCCACTTGGCTGCTTGGTGTTCTTGATAATCTCTGCTTGCAAAGTCAACGATTCCTCCTCCCCCGATTAATCTCTGGTAGCAGACTCCTTGCAGAACAACTGCCAATTCTTCTTCACTCACACCCAACTCCAGCAGACGCTCATAAACACCTCGGATACTCTTGGCGTGAATGGTTGAAAAGACTGTCGCACCTGTCAAACTAGCTCTGACCACTGCACGCGCCGTCTCGCTGTCACGAATTTCTCCGATAATCAAGAGATCTGGTCGATGACGCAAGGAAAGTTTGATTAGATTTTCATAGGTTAGGCCGATTGCTTCGTTCAACTGCAACTGAAGCATGTCGTCCTGCTTGATTTCGACAGGATCTTCGATGGACATAACTTGCTGTCCTTTAAAGAGTGACTTGGACAATTCATGCATCAAGGTCGTCTTACCACTCCCAACCGGACCAGCAAAAAGATAGAGTCCCCGTTGCCTGTACTGCTTGCCTAATTCTTCAATATCCTGAAACCAAAAATGCAGGTCCTGCTCCTCATCGTGCAACAAACGGATAACCAAACTCTCATGCCCCCGATAATCGCCTACAGTAGATAAACGTAGAGACGCTATCTTATGGTCATAGGCATAATCACAGGAACCCAGTTGACTACGTCTTTTTTCTCCCACATTCATACCCGCCACAAACTTAAAGTGACTGATAACGGCTGCAAACTTTTCAAAATCATAGCTACCAATTTTACAGCGCTCGTCTCCTACCCTCATATGAAGCTCATAGGCGTCTAACTTAGGGACAAAATAGATATCCTGCGTCCCTTTTTTCCGAGCTGAACGAATGATTTCTTGTGCAATTTCTTGAACCATACTTACCTCCTCACCTATACTATTCGCAAAGAGTTAGAAAAATAAAAAAAGCAACTCCAAAAAAGTTACTTTTCTCTATTTTAATTTCATACGGCAAGAACGATTCCTTTCCTGACTGGTTTGTTTTTCATAGCCTGAGCGTAGTTTTTCGTCTGGGATAACCTGCTCATCCTGCAAAAGAGCCAAAGAATGGTATTGTTGTAAATACTCATCACATTCATCACACCAGCGTTGGTCTTCCGGGTCCCAAAAAATGGTCATCAAGTCGCTTCTACTTTTATAAAGAGGCGATTCTTGTTCCAATCTAAACCAGCAAGTTTTGTAGTATTTGAGAGCATCATAATACTGGTCAAATTTTCTACTTGCTACAATATCTTCTTCCCAACCTTCTAAGAACCACCACGGTTCAAAATCTCCGTACATTTCTATAACACGATACATATTCATTCATTCCTTTGTACCGTATATTATAACCAATTCCGCCAGACAAGGAAAGAAATATGCTCATTTCTTAATTTTTTGATAAAAAATCCAGCCATCTGATGGATGACTGAATTTCTATTTACTTATGTACAAAAATATTTTTACTACTTAGGCTTCTGAGATATCGTTTTCGATAATGACCTTAATGGCATGGTGGTCTGCTGCCTTACTGAAGACTTCGTAGGCTTTTTCAATTTCACTGAGTTTGAAATAGTGAGTTACCAATTTTTCCGGTTCAATCTTATGACTTTCAAGTGCTTTCAACAATTGTGGAGTCGTATTTGTAGATACCAAACCAGTTGTTACATTGATGTTGCGAATCCAAAGTTTATCTAAATCGAATTCAACTGGTTTACCATGCACACCACAGTTGGCAACCGTTCCGTCTACACCGATAATCTTTTGACAGAAATCAAATGTTGCAGGAATACCAACAGCTTCGATAGCGACATCCACACCACGACCATCTGTCAAATCATAAATTTCTTTAATGGCTTTTTCAGGGTCTGAAGAATTAACCTTATGAGTCGCACCGAATGATAGGGCAGTTTCCAAGCGGTTATCGTCTAGGTCTACCATAATCAATTTAGCTGGTGAATAGAATTGGGCTGTTAAAAGAGCAGCCAATCCAACTGGACCTGAACCAATAATGGCTACGCTGCAACCAGGTTCTACTTTCCCTTTTAAGACACCAATTTCATATCCAGTAGGCAGAATGTCTGACAGCATAACCAAAGCTTCATCTGACAAGTCTTCTGGAGTATGGTAAAGAGTATTATCTGCATGAGGGACACGTAGATATTCAGCCTGCATACCATCAATCAAGTGACCGAAAATCCAGCCCCCTTCGTCTTCACAGTGAGCATAAATTCCTTTTTTACAGTAGTAGCATTTACCACAGGCACAGACGCAAGAAATCAAGACCTTGTCACCTTTTTTGAAGTTGGAAACTCCTTCCCCAACTTCTTCAACAATCCCAATCCCTTCGTGGCCAAGAATGGTACCACTTTGGCAAGTAGGAACATCCCCTTTGATAATATGGAGGTCTGTTCCACAAATAGTGGTTTTTACAATACGCACAATAGCGTCTGTTGGCTTGCGAATAACTGGTTTGTCTACATCAACAAAAGAAGCAAGTCCTGGTTTAACATAAGTATAGGCTTTCATAAAGCACTCCTCCGTTTTTTTATTTGTAATATTTATAGTTCAATTGTAAGCCTTTTTCTTTGTTTCTTCAAGCTTTTTTTGTGATTTTTTTAACTTTTTATTTACCAGTAAAGTACCCTGCATAAAAAAGCAGAAGTTAGTCTCTAACTTCTGCTTTCTCTCTTATGCTTGATAACGTTTTACGCCATCTAGGTAGGTTGCTACCAATTCCAAATCTTTATCTAATACGATGAAGTCAGCGTCGTAGCCTTCACGGATTTGGCCACAGACGTCATCGATGTGAACGGATTTAGCTGGGTTGAAGCTGGCCATCATGACTGCTTCATGCGGATTCGCAATTCCCCATTCGACCACATTCTTCAAACCATCTTTGAGTTTGAGGATAGAACCTGCCAAGTTACCTGTCGATTTGAGGCGTGCAGTTCCATTTGCAACGACAACTGGGAATTCTCCCAACATATAATCTCCGTCTTCCAATCCCCCAGCTGTCATACAGTCTGTGATAAGAGCGATGTTTTCTGTTCCTTTTTGTTTGATAAGAATTTCGCAAGCCTTTGGATCTACGTGGTGACCATCACAGATCAACTCTGCATAGGTATGTGGCAATTGGTACATGGCTCCAACCATCCCCAATTCACGGTGAGTCAACCCACGCATTCCATTGTAGGCATGCACCCAAACACTCGCTCCAGCATCGATTGCTTTTTTGGCTTCATCAAAAGTCGCGTTTGAATGTCCAAGAGCAACCGTCACACCTTCGCCCGTAACTGTACGAACAAAGTCTTCCACCCCATCACGTTCTGGTGCAAGGGCAATTTTATTAAGCAAGCCATTTGCCGCTTTTTGCCAAGAATGAAACTCCTCAACACCCGGGTCTCTCATATAAGTTGGATTTTGTGCCCCCTTAAAAGTTTCTGTGAAATATGGACCTTCATAATAAATCCCACGAATCTTAGCACCTGTTGCTTCTTTATAATGGTTTCCAAGATTTTCAGTGACTGCAAGCAATTGCTCATAAGTGGCTGTTAAAGTTGTGGGTAAGAAACTGGTAACACCGGTACTAAGAAGTCCTTCACTCATAGTATGCAATGTACCTTCAATGTTGTTGTCCATCACATCTACACCTGCATATCCATGAATATGAGTATCCACAAGACCTGGGGCAATGCTATAACCTGTATAGTCAATCACCTCAGCCCCTTCAGGAATCTGCTCTACATGTTTCCCAAACTTGCCGTCCACAAGTTCCAAGTAACCACCTCGACGAACTCCGTGTGGGTAGAAAAACTGATCCGCTTTAATATAGTTAGGCATAATGTTAACCTCCTTAAAAGATTGATTCTACAATTTATTATGTCAATTACATTATAAACCTTTCTTTTTTATTTGTAAATGGTATAGACCTATTTTTTGGAGATATTTTAAAAGAGCTGGATTTCTCCAACTCTTCTCTTTTTTAATACAAGTTATTTTGATTTAACCGGCTTGTCTTGAGCTGTCTGCAAAGCTGTGGCAATCGTATCTGCATACAATTTTGCTCCTGCTTCGATAGTGCTACTCTCACTCCCGAAATGAACCTGGTCTGTTCCAGCCCAAATTTCTGGATGCTCTTTCGCAACTTGATTCCAATCTGCTATCGTAATGTAAGGTGTCTTCTCTGCCAATTCTCTCATATAGGCAGCAGCCTTCTCAACGATGGCATAGGTCTCTTTTGTCTTATCTCCCTCATAAGGAGTCACCAAAATCATATGGTGTCCCTTAGGAAGATTTTTCACGATACTGTCCCAGTCATCCTTGTAATTCTCAGGATTATTTACCCCAGTCGCAATGACCACCGTCTTAGGTAAAAATTTATTCTGGCTATTATTTAGCATGATTTCATTTGCGGTCTTGGTTGTTACGCTGACCTGCGCGTTAATCTGTGCTCCAGGAAGAGCTGTCTGTAGTGCTGTATTTGCCCTTAAAGCCACTGAGTCACCAATTAACATAGTGCCATCAGCAATTCCCAAACTGTTTGCATCTGCCCGTTCTGCCATCACCTTGGTCTGGCCAATATTTGTTGCAGCTTGCTTCAAGCCATTGACAGTCAAGTCTGTCTCAAACGCTCCCACTTGTGGTGCCAACAAGGTCACCGTGCAGACAATGATGGTCAAGATTCCTGTACCTGCTGCAAGAATTGCGTGAATATAAGGCAGGGGACGAAGGGTTTGGACAATAGGTGTGTTCTTGCCTGCAATCCAAGGTTCCAATACATAAAATGACAGACTGGCAAAGCCATAAGAACAAATCAGAGTCAGTAATACAGCAAGAAGATTTGATGTCAACTGTGAGAAAATGATATAGAAAGGCCAATGGAAAAGATAAACCGCATAGCTAGTATCCGCTAAAAAGCTGATAATCTTCGACTCCTGTATATGATGTGTCTTTTCATGTAAGACACGCGCCGCCAGAATCATGGCAAGAGCTGCAAGACTGGCAAGTAAGAAGCCGATAAGATAGGCAAAAAGATAAGTGAATTTGACAAAGAAAGTCAAAAGAACTAGGAAACCAAAGCCTCCTCCAAAAACTACCAAAGTCTTTCGTAAATCCCAGATTTTATCCAACTGCTTGACGAGGGAAGTCGTCTGACGAACGCCTACAATAGTTGCTAACATACTTCCTAAAAAGAATGGATAGACATGAGTTAAACTGGAGAAATAAACAGAGGAATAAGAGGTCACTAGAAAACTACCAATAAACATGGAGAAGAAACTGATCAAGAAGGCAACAGCAGATAAGAGAAAGACCATCCCCTTCAACTGACCATTTGATTTAGCTTGTTTGGATAAGAACCAAACTGCCAATCCCCAAAGAATATAGTAGTGAACCTCAACTGCCAAACTCCAATTATGAACAAACAAATGAGGAATGAACTGAGATTCATAACTCCCACCTGTTAGGAGTTCATAGAAGTTGGTCATAAAGCCTAAGACGCCCGCAATCTGGCCACCAATTCCAGCAACATAGTCTTGGCGAACCAAGAAAGTAAAAGGCATGGTCACCAAGACCATCAAAACCACAGGTGGCACAATCCGATAAAAGCGTCTTCTAAAAAATCCTATCAAATCAATCTCATTGTTCTTAGAAAATTCTTCAATGAGTAGAGCTGTAATCAGGAAACCTGAAAATGTGAAAAAGACATCTACCCCGAAAAATCCTCCAGGAAAGATCGTCTGAAAGAAGTGATACAAGAGTACCAAAAGTAAACCTATAATCCTAATCAAGGAAAACCATTTAATGCGCATACGAGTTTATTCTTCCTTTCATTGTACACTTTATTCTATCAAAAAAAGAAGAAAAATCCTAAGAGAAAACTTAGGATTTTTTTATATCAATTCCATTTTAGAAATTACGTCCTGACTTATTATAGCCATATTTTTCCACAAAATACTCACGGAATTCCAAGAGATTGTCATCCATGATGGCTTGTCGCACTTGCTTCATCAGGTTAAGCAAGAAGTAAAGATTGTGGTAGCTAGTCAAGCGGATACCAAAGGTTTCATCAGCCTTGAGCAGGTGACGAAGGTAAGCGCGTGTATAGTTATTACATGTGTAGCAATCACACTCAGGATCCAGTGGCGTAAAGTCCTCAGCAAACTGGGCATTTTTCACAACCAAACGTCCTTGACTGGTCATACAAGTCCCGTTACGAGCAATTCGAGTCGGTAAGACACAGTCAAACATATCCACCCCACGAATGACCCCATCGATCAAGCTATCTGGCGCTCCCACACCCATCAGATAACGAGGTTTATTTTCAGGCAGCAGTTGAGTTGTAAAGTCCAAGACCGCATTCATCTCTTCATGGGTTTCTCCCACTGCCAAACCACCGATAGAGTAGCCTGAGAAATCCATGCTGACAAGATCATGAGCTGATTGGCGGCGAAGGTCTTCAAATCCTGCACCTTGCACAATTCCAAACAAACCTTGGTCATGTGGACGACGGTGAGCCTTCAAACCACGCTCAGCCCAACGGCTGGTACGCTCGATCGATTTCTTAACGTAGTCATAAGGTTGATAAAACTGAGGACATTCATCAAAGGACATCATGATGTCTGAACCCAGATTATTCTGAATAGAGATGGCTTTTTCTGGGGATAGGAACATCTTAGAACCATTTAGATGATTTTTAAAGGTTACTCCTTCTTCTGTGATATTACGGCTATCTGCTAAAGAATAAACCTGAAAACCACCACTATCTGTCAAGATAGGCTGGTCCCAATTCATGAACTTGTGGAGACCACCAGCGCGTGCAATGAGTTCATCTCCAGGGCGAAGCCAGAGATGATAGGTGTTTGATAGGATAATTCCCGAACCCATCTCCTTCAATTCTTCAGGTGACTGAGTTTTGACAGTGGCTTGTGTCCCAACTGGCATAAACATAGGTGTCGGAAAGGTACCGTGGGGAGTGATGATTTCTCCCAGACGAGCTCCTGTGTGTTTTTCTTTCTTAATCAAACGATATTTGATTGGTGAATCTGACATTTTTTACCTCCGAAGCTGGGAAAGACAGTCCCAGTTCATACAGTGTGCCCAAGGACACACTGTATGATTTTATCAAAAAAAGTAGGAACTGTCACGAACTATGTATAAGAACTATGGTATAATAAGAGAATGAACTATCCAAAAATTGATTTAAAAACAATTCGTCAGGAGTCAAAACATTTTCAGGCTGACACCCCCCGTCTCTTTCTCCTCTATATCCTTCCCAGTATGCTGGTCATCTTATCTGGTTTTCTTAATCCCTTATCTCGGATCCACGGGACTGTTTTAGAACAGCCATTTTTCAGCATACTTGGCCAAATACTTCAAACCTACCTCTTTCCTCTACTAGTCTCCTTTATCGGGACTATTCTTTTGACCAGTTCCGTCTATGCAACACTGACACTCATGAAAGATTCTAAAACGGAGCCATCTGTAAAAAACAGCCTAGCTCTCTTTGATGAGGAGCGCTTTTCTCAAACCTTTTTGACCCTACTTCTCAAACGTTTCTATCTCTTTTTATGGAGTATCCCTAATTTACTTGGGATTTACCTCCTCTTTTATAGTAGCTTTTTAGCCAAAAAATTCGTCACCCTACATCCTGAGTTTCCAAATCTAGATCTCTCATCAGTTGAAACCGAGCGTTTCCTCATGGTCTTTGGACTCTACTTTCTTGCAAGTCTCATCTTGATCATTGTAGGAAATATCCTCTATATTCCACAGTATTATGCCTATTCACAGGTGGAATTTCTTCTCTGTTATAGTCTAGACCTAGGACAGGTCCCACCAAGACGAATCCTAAAAACTAGCCGTTCCTTTATGAAGGGCTACAAGTTCCAGCACTTTGTCCTAGATTTACAGCTTCTTCCTTGGTACTTCCTCAATTGGATTACCTTTGGCATTGCTAGTTTTTCACTCCTACCTTATATCCAATGCACTAAAATTATGTTTTACCGAGCAGTATTGGCCCGAAAACGTCCAAAAGCTTGAAGGTTTTTCCCCTCAAGCTTTTTTCTATCAATGAGTTTCTCCGCCTACCAACTTGAGTTCCTGATCTCCATGTTCTATTATAGCGCCGATTGCTGCTTCTATCCCTCGCCGAATATCCACTAAACTCATAGCTGGAGTAGTCGGTCTGTTCACCACCTGTTCCATCATATAAGGAATATGCATAAAACCTGCCTTAACATATGGAGATTTCTTTTCTACCAAATAGAGAGCCTGATACATCAAATGGCTGCAGACAAAAGTCCCTGCCGTATTGGAAACAGAGGCCGGTAAGCCCTCTTTTTTTATAGCTTGAACCATCGCTTTAATCGGCAAACTACTAAAGTAGGCCGAAGCACCATCTGGGCGAATGGGACGGTCAATCGGTTGATTATCTTCGTTATCAGAAATGCATGCATCGTCTTGATTAATGGTCACTCGTTCAGGTGTCAAACTAGTTCTTCCACCAGCTTGCCCAATACAAAGGACAAAGTCAGGTTGATAACGATTCATCTCTTCTTCCAATACTTGAGCAGATTTGTGAAAAACTGTCGGCACCTCTAGCCAACGGACCTCAGCACCATGGATTTCAGCTGGTAAACCTTTAATGGCCTCCAAAGCTGGATTGCCCTTTTCCCCTCCAAAGGGCTCAAAACCTGTCACTAATACTTTCATTTCTAACTCCTCAAAACCAATTCAATGAGACTTTTTTCTTAAAAACAAGTATAACATATTTCCCTTATTCTGGATTAAAAAGGATTAGCGAGATTAGAATCGACCTTCAAGTGTATTTAAAGAGTAAAATACTAATCAAGGCCAAAATAGCTGATCCACCTTGTTTCAAAATAATTTTTTTATCCGCTGTTAAAGAGCCGTAAGTCGCAGCACCAATCACAAATAAGACAAAAATAGTCACAATTTCTAAATTCTGTGAGAAATAAATGACATACAAGAGAAAGACTCCTAGCAGAGCCTTATAAATTCCTTGATTTTTGAACAATGAACTTACTGACGGATGAGCCAATTCTTCCTTTTCCATATTAAATACACGACTAGTCGCATCTGATTGCGTGGCAATACTTTCCAAATAAAAAATGTAAAAATGCTCCAAAGCAACGATCGTTGTTAAAATAATTGACATCTATTTCTCCTTAAATTTCTATATTTTCAATACCCAAAACCAATTTATTTAATAAACGGCTGAGTTCTGTTCTCTCAAACTCTGTTAAGATACTTTCTATCTCTTCCTTAACCCTGATATGTTGCAGAGGGGGATTCACCACTAACTGCTCCTTGGCATACTTCGCAGCCTCTACCAACACTTCCCGCTGATTTTCAGGATTACGATGACGCTCCACCAAACCTTCCGTTTCCAAAATTTTGAAATGCCGTGTCAAAGCAGCCTGATCAATTTTCAAACGCTCCTGAACCGCCATTTGGTTACAAGGAGAATGCTCCAGCAAAAACAGTAAAATCTGATACCGTGTCAAACTAATCCCAAGCCTTTTTTCAAACAATTGCGTACTCGCTTGCTCAGACAAGCGGAGTTGATACAGTAAATCTTGAATCTCTAGCATTTCTTCCCCTCTCTTTTTATTGATTTATCAATATTTGACTAATTAATTGTGATATAAAGTAAAATAGATTGCAAGAATGTTGCTTAACTCATTACAAGATGATAACTTTCCATTTTCCATTCAAATTGATACTCAATGAAAATCAAAAAGCAAACTAGGAAGCTAGTCGCAGGTTGCTCAAAGCACAGCTTTGAAGTTTCAGATAAAACTGACGTGGTTTGAAGAGATTTTCGAAGAGTATGACAAAGAAAAAACGAACGAGAATCGCTTTCCATCACGAAAGCTAGATCTCATTCGTCAAAATGATGTTATCAAGTCGGGTTTATCCATTCATTGAAACGTGAACGTGATCATAGTGATTTTCTGTCACACTACCACGGTCTGGCATTGGGTTCCAAGTGTTAGCTGGCCCATATTTGCTATCGAATGGAGCATAGAAACGTTGTTTCCAGATGATGTAACTAATGCCACGGCTGGCCATATTTTGAATAGCATATTCCGCAATCTTATCCCCTAATTCTGAACGTTCTGGTACCATAAAGTCGATAGCCAAACCTTTTCCGTGATCTCCACTGTCTCCTGGACGATAACCACTAAAGGATGTAATGCCAAACAAGTTAGCAATTTCTTCTTTAAAGGCAGCTGTTTGTGGTTGAAGACCTGCATTTTCAGATTTTGCTACTGCAAGTCCAGCATAATCGGGCGCAGCTGGAGCCTCGTAAGTTGTTGAAATTATTTTCGTCTCTTCTGGTTGATAAGTAGAAACTGCTGCTGTAGCTCCATTTGATGATGCTACTTCTTTTGCTTCTGAACTTGTTGTAGTTACTTCCACTGCTGATGCAGCTTGAGGGCTTGCTTGTGTTTCCTGCTTCTCAGCTGGAGTCGTTTCCTGAGGAGTTGCTTCTTCAACTGGGCGAGTTGTTTCGGTCGTTTGCTCCTCTGGGACAGAAGTGCCCGTAGATGGTGCCACTTCTTCAGAAGCAATCACTGTCTTTGTAACTTCTGCAATTGGTTGAGAAAGGTCTGCAACCTGAACAGTTTGATCATCAACGGTCACTTGATTAGTGGTCAAATCTGCTGTCGCAGTTGTCACTTCTTCACTAGAGTCTGCTTGAGGTGTTTGGATTTCAACTTCTGTTACTTCTTCTGCTTCATTGACAGTCGTTGTCAAAACAGTTTCTGGGAAAATCAAGTCCATATTAGTGATTTTGTTCAGATTCGCAAGCACTGTGACATCTACACCCAAGGCTTCTGCAATGGTGCTCAAAGTATCACCATACTGTACGGTATAACTTGTTTTGTTGTCCGTTTTAGTCAAATCGTTTTGGATTTGCTCAACACTACGTGCAGTCCAAAGAACTTCTTCTGCTTGAGTTGCCAATACTGGGGCAAATGACAAGGCTACTGTTGACGCTAATAACATTCTTTTCTTCATTCTTTCAAATTCCTTTCAAATGAGTACCTGTCTATCATAACACAAAAAATGTAGAAAAAAAGCCCTCTCGGGCCTATTTAACAGAACTGTCTATTCCTTGTAACAAACTAGGTTACTTGAAATAGTTTGTTAGGTCTCTGTCACAAAACTGACACAATCTTTTTATCACTTAGTCTCAAAAATACGGGAAATATCTGCTAACGCTTGAATCCTGTGATTCCCTTCATAAGTAGACTCTAAAAAGTTGATGCTTTGAATCCCACTATTCTGGGCAAATTCCACATCCAGAGTCCGATCCCCTATATAATAAGTATTATCAGAATTCAACTGATACTTATCTAGCAGATAGGTAGCCGCTTCTGGACTTGGCTTCCGCACAAAGCCACTCTGACTGGTTAAAATCTCTGTAAAATAGGATTCCACCCCCAAGTCCTTGAGAATGGTAAAAGCGTTGTTCCCCTTATGAGTATATATAAACTGCTGAATTCCTGATTCGTCTGCCCAAGCTAGCACCTCACGCGCACCTGGCATCAAAACTACCTGAGCATTCTTCTCAGCCAGACTCTGGGCACGCACCTGATTTAGCACCTCAACATCCAGATTTCTATCTTCTGCCACCCGCACAAGCAAATCTTGCACCGAATACTTGAAGATAAACTCTCTCACCTTCTCCTTATCATAAGGAATAGAAAACTGAGCAAAAGTCTCCTCAATCCCTGATAAAATCGCTTCGTAAGAGTCCAATAAAGTCCCGTCTAAATCCCAAATAAAAGCTGTTTTTTGCATTTCCTATCCTTTCAAGCTCATATAGCGCTGGTAACGATAGCGTAGAAATAACCAGCGAAAACCATTATCCAAGAGAGACCCTGCCCAAATACCAGGCAAGCCCCAACCAAGCACAATCCCCATCAGATATCCTGTCCCAATGCGGATACACCACATTCCTATACTTGTCGCATAAAAAGGGAGGCGTGCATTTCCTAATCCCTGCCAGACTGCCGTATAGATGACTGTTCCTGTCGTCATAGGGGTCCCAAGTAGTGAAAACAGTGTCACTAGAACACTAGCCTCCACCGCTAGAGAATCAGTCGTATAGAGATGAGTTAATGGTACACCCAAGACATATATACTAAAGGACAGGGGCAACATGAGGAACAGAGAAAGCCAAAAGGTTTGTTTACTCAAACTAGCAACTCTTTTCCAATCATCCTCTCCAACTGCTCGGGCCAACAGCATGACCGTTGCCGTAGCGACGCCAAAGGCAGGCATATAGTTAAACTGGGTCAAGACTTCTCCGATTGCATTCCCAGCAACTGCCTCCGTCCCAAAAGAAACGACCAAGGCAATGATCACTACATCTCCAGCCCTCATCATAAGTCGCTCTCCAGCTGCTGGTAAAGCCAAGGTCAACAGTTCCTTATCTAAACCAAAAGTTGGCTTCCCATAAGGCAGTTTTAATTGTGACCACAAAATCACAAGACCAACCAAACGAGACACAATTGTCCCCCAAGCAACACCAGCTATCCCCATATCCAGAACAAAAATAGCTAGACTTGAAAAAAGAATATTCAAGGCATTGGATAAAAAACTAACATAGAGAGGCAGACGTGGATTATGCGTTGCACGAATCAAGGCTCCTAGACTAGTCATTAAACCTAAGAGAACAATCGATCCGCCTACCAAAGATAGATACAGTCCACCACTCTCAGCTACATCCCTCTCCGTCCCCAAAAGTCCTATCATCTCTTTCCCAGCGAAGATGGACAAAAATCCTAAAAGGAAACTTAATAGTAAGGTAATCTTCAACGCCTCAGTCACATGATAGGCCAACTTCGACTGGTCTTTCTGCCCTATGCTTTTTGAAATAACACTGGAAATAGCAGCTCCCAGAGCGATGAAAATCGCCTGATAAATGGTGATAATATTACCAGCTACTGAAACCCCTGAAATAGCTATCAATCCTAAATGAGCAACCAAATAACTGTCCACCATTCCCATTAGCATCTGCAAAAAGTTTTCACCCATAGCTGGCAATGCAATATTAAGAATGTCTTTATTTTTCTTAAACAATCTCTCCTCCTGATGAAAAGAAACTCAGTTGGTTTCCCAACCGAGTTTGCTCCCTCTGTCTTAAAGTCCTAAATAAGCCTCAACCGCTGCTTGCATGTCAGCAGCTGCCACTGTTGTCTTGTGACGAATTGGAGCTATTTCAAGCCCATCAACTGCTGGTGGCACTGCAACGCCTGAGATTTCATGTAATTGAGCCAAGGCTTCAAAGTCTGTTAAACCTGCTTTTCCAGTTACAGCTTCTACTGCAACTACTGGGAACTTGTATGGACTAGCTGTTGAAGCAATCACTGTCTTAGTTACATCTCCAGTGGCCGATTGGTATTTTTTATAAACTGCTGAAGCAACAGCTGTATGAGGGTCCTCGATATAAGAATCTAACTCACAAACACGCTTGATCTCTGCTGCCGTTTCTTCCTCAGTCGCATATTCAGCTGCAAAGAGGTCCAAAATCTCTGCATCAAAGTCTGTCAACTTATATTGTCCTTGCGTGTTCAAGGCATTCATAAGTTCAGTTGTCTTTTCAGCATTATTTCCCAAAAGATGGAAAATCAAGCGCTCCAAGTTTGAAGATACCAAGATATCCATAGATGGGCTGGTTGTTACCTTAAACTCACGTTTTTTGTCATAGACACGTGTTTTAAAGAAGTCTGTCAAAACATTGTTGTCATTTGAAGCACAGATTAATTTACCAACTGGCAAACCAATTTGTTTGGCATAAAAGGCAGCCAAGATATTTCCAAAGTTTCCTGTTGGTACTGTGAAGTTAACCTTTTCACCAGCTACAATTTCACCAGTCTTAACCAATTGAGCGTAAGCATAAACATAATAAACAATTTGTGGCACCAGACGACCAATGTTCATAGAGTTAGCTGATGAAAATTGCAACTTGTTGGTAGTCAATTTTTCACGAAGAGCCACGTCGTTAAACATGTGCTTCACATTTGTTTGCGCATCGTCAAAGTTACCATCAATAGCAATAACATGAGTATTGTCGCCAGTCTGAGTGGTCATTTGTAACTCTTGAATCTTGCTGACACCATCCTTTGGATAAAAGACGATAATCTCAGTACCAGGCACATTCGCAAACCCCGCCATAGCAGCTTTCCCCGTGTCACCAGATGTCGCTGTCAAGATAACAATCTTGTTCTCCAAACCATGTTTCTTAGCAGCAGTCGTCATAAAGTATGGCAAAATAGACAAGGCCATATCCTTAAAGGCAATCGTTGAACCATGGAAAAGTTCCAAATTGTATTGCCCATCTAATTTCACTAATGGTGCAATAGCTGGAGTATCAAATTTGCTATCGTAGGCATTGTTGATACAGTAGTCCAACTCCTCAACTGTAAAGTCATCTAAAAATGCTGACAAAACTAGCTTAGCAACTTCCTGGTAAGAAGCATCTTTCAATTTGTCAAAGTTCAAATCTACCTTTGGATAAGTATCCGGTGTAAACAAACCGCCGTCCGTCGCCAAACCTTGCAAAATTGCTTGGCTGGCAGTTACTGTATTGTTGGCATCACGCGTTGATTGATAAACTAATGTCATTACTCTCTATCCTTTATCTATAGTCTCGTCCATTATATCATGATTTTTCAGAAAATTCTCCCTTTATAAGAGAAATTATAGGCTCAATTCTTCTCTCAAAGGCTGTAAATAGGTCATTTCTTCCTTATTTCTCACCACTAGTCCCTCCTCAGCTAGTAGGAGTAAGTCTTTGGAAAATTCAATAATCGTAGTTTCTTCCTCATCTGTAAGATTTTTCTTAGAAAATTGTCTCCTTAAAGACTTGTAATCATAACCAAATACTTTAAAGAAAGGTGCTGTTTCTAAGTAAGCTTCTAACTTGTCTAAATTAACCAATAATCCCAAGTGAAAAGCTGCAGAAGCAAAAGTCCTATCAAGTGGCTGTGTACACACACTACGAAACTCAACTGTTCCTCGAGTCGTTAAATCTTGGTACTGGTAACTACGATGAGTTTCAAAATCCTTCTCTTGGGGGTAAATAATAACCTCATCCCCATTCAGAGCAAATGCTTGGATTTCGGACGTAGCCAAATAGTCCCCAGCCTGAATAGGATAAAAATAATAGGTCTGCCCATCACGTTCCGCAGTAAAAATCGCAGAATGATTTAGATAGTCAAAAAAATCAGTTTCATCATTAAGGAGTCTAGCATTGACCCCAACATTCTCTGGATAGATACCATGCATAGATTCTTCCCAGAAAATATCCCTTGAAATTTTCGTATCCCAATCCGCACCCGAAAATTCAGAGTTTGCAAATAAATAAGCCTTAGCCGCTTCAATTTGAGTAAAAGCATTAATCACCCGTAAGTAGTTGGTTTTTGAAATATCCAGCTGAACCTGGCTCCCACAGATAAAAGTACCATATTCAGGGAAATGATGTAAATCTGATTTAATAATATTTCTACTCAAATTCAAATAATCCATCAACATCTGATAGCGTGGATAAGCCACTGGACAATTCTCATTTTTATCCCAGTTGGGATGGATACCACAGCCAACAATAGCATGATTTGATTCAGCTAACTTTCTCTGAATTACATTCATATAATTATTGAAACGATTTTCGACCTCTTGAATCGTTTCAGCCTTACCAAATGCAAACTCAATCGTTGTATAGGAAACTTCAAATAAAATAGCATCCTGACTTATCGGATCTACTAACTGGATCAGATTGCCAAAATCATCTACCTTTGCTACGGTGAGATCCAAAGTAGAAACTAAATAATGAAATAGATCCTTCATAACTTCAACATCTGTAGCATCCCCTTCTAAACTTGCAACAGGATACTCCAACTCAATTCCGACAAACAATTCAGGATTTTCTTTAATATTTTTCAAATACCGATGTTTTAATAAATCGATAGAACAAGACATACTCCCCTACACTTTCTTAATCTAAATAAAATTTGAATAACTATAATTATACCAAAAATAATATAAAAAAGGAACGAAGAATAACAACGTTCCTAACACTATACTATACCGGCGGCCGGGGTCGAACCGGCACGTCCTTGCGGACACTGGATTTTG